>Ga0210394_10000652_pt1 | contig 68149 bp, 65 predicted proteins | sample IncBWC12MmetaG_FD_160121 | JGI IMG/M metagenome (GOLD analysis project Ga0210394, IMG submission 160121) | Forest soil microbial communities from Barre Woods Harvard Forest LTER site, Petersham, Massachusetts, United States - Inc-BW-C-12-M | ecosystem: Environmental > Terrestrial > Soil >... | reverse complement strand
GCGGTGGCGCAGCGGCTCGTCAAGTCGACGCGTTTCTCCGACACGGTCGCGCGGCTCGGCGGCGATGAGTTCGCCATTCTGCTGGAGGGGATCACGACGACTGCGGAAGTTGAAGGCATGGCCGCGGCGTTGGTCGCGACCCTGGACCAGCCGTTCGTGCTCGGCGAGACGGAAGTTCGCGTGTCGGCCAGCATCGGGGTTGCGTTCTCGACGTTGGAAACGGATGCCGAGGCGCTGCTCAGCAAAGCTGATATTGCGATGTACCACGCCAAGGCCGCGGGCAAGAACCGGTTTGTCACGTTCCAGCCGCAGATGCAGGAGATGCTGCACGAGAAACTGCGACTGGAGTCGGACATCGCTCGCGCCCTCGCCAATGAAGAATTTTTCGTCGAGTATCAGCCCATCGTCGACCTGGGCACGCGCAGTCTGCTGGGCGTCGAGGCGCTCGTGCGCTGGCGCCACCCTGACCTTGGCGTGCTGTTGCCTGCGCGGTTCATTCCCGTCGCCGAGGAGTGTGGCCAGATCGTCAAACTCGGTCGCTGGGTACTGGGGCGGGCGTGCCGCGAGTTGCGCGCCTGGCGCAATACCCTGGCGAGTGGTGCCGACCTGCGGGTTGCCGTCAACATCTCGGGGCGCCACCTGCAGCATGGCGACCTGGTGCAGGATGTCGCACAGGCGCTCAAGGAATCCGGGCTCGAGCCCGGTAACCTCGTGATCGAACTGACCGAAAGCGTCATCATGCACAACACGGAAGCGAACCTCGGGCGGCTGCGCCAACTGAAGGCACTCGGGGTGCGGCTCGCAATCGACGATTTCGGCACCGGCTACTCCTCGCTTTCGTACCTGCACCGCTTTCCAATCGACATTTTGAAGATTGATCAATCCTTCGTTAACCGCCTGACGAATACCTATGACGGCCCGGAGCTCGCGCGCGCCGTCATTACGCTCGGTGAGACTTTGGGGCTCGATACGGTGGCCGAGGGAATCGAGCTCGAACCGCAGGTCGCAGCGCTCCTTGCTCTCGGTTGTGTAGCCGGACAGGGCTTCCTGTTCGCGACGTCCGGTTCGCTTGAGGAACTATCCACGAGCGAGTTCGTTGCAAGGCGTAATGCGCTGTGGACTGCGCAGGCGGCCCGCGAAGATCTATCGCCGACCGGCCGCTTTCGGGCGCTCAAGGATGCCGCCAGCGCAGCTTAGGTACCATGACCAGACGGAATGACTGACTTCTAAGTTGGATCTCCGGAGCCCAATCGAGATTTCGCGCCTGATGGCGAGGTCGTCACCACCCCCCACCTGTGCTAGTTGCGGCGCCCGGTGTTAATCTCCGCATGCTTTAGCAGAAGAACACAAAGGAGCAATTCGAATGAAACCGCTATTCGTCGTTAGTCTAATTGCGTTCTCGGTGCTTCCCTTTTTCGGCCAAGCGCAAGCCGATACCGCGTCTGTTCAACAAACCTTAATGCAAATGGAACGTGACTGGGGGCAGGCAGCAGCCAAGAACGATACTACTGCCATAGACAAGTTCGTGGCCGATGATTGGGTAGGTATTGATTTCGAGGGGAAGAGCATAACCAAAGCTGAAAACATGGCCGACATGAAGGCGGGAGCGTCCGCGACTCAGTCCTATGAAATTGGCCCCATGAAAGTCAGGGTATTAGGGAACACCGCGGTCGTCACCGGCAGTGACACGGAGAAGAGCACATACAAAGGCAAGGACAGCAGCGGCAAATACGTTTGGACTGATGTCTGGGTAATGCGTGACGGCCGGTGGCAGGCTGTTGCATCGCAATCTGTCAAAGTCGGCAAGTAATTCTCGTCACTTGCGGGAGCGAACCAGGGCGACCCCCCACCGTCGCCCTGGCTCGCGCGTCCGCTGACATGCAGCTGCGTGTATGGGTTTGCACCGAAAACCCGCGCGCGAAACGACGCGGGTGCCGAGCGCATTGGTATCGGTGTGCGCCAGTTGCATTACTGCGTTTTGAAGTGATGCCGCGATATGTCAGCAAGCGACTTGTCGAATGTTGTCACGCGATTGACGATGTCTCCCGCCGTGGACGGCTAGCATGACTACGTACATCGCACTGCTTCGGGCTGTAAACGTCGGCGGGACCGGGAAGCTTTCGATGGGCGACTTAAAGGCGTTATGCGCAGAACTCGGTTACCGTCGGATCGAGACCTATATAGCCAGTGGGAATGTGATTTTTGACTGCGACTTGGTGGCTAAGAAAGTGCAGGCGCAGCTGGAGAAGAGATTGCTCATCTACGCCGGCAAAGCAGTCGGGCTATTCGTGCGAACCGCTGACGAGATGAGGATCATCCTGAAGAGAAATCCGTTCTCAGATAAAGAACCAAAACTCACGCACGCACTCTTTCTCCATGAGCAGCCAGCCGCCGACGCGTTAGACGACGTCCGTGGCCGAGTCGGAGAAGAGATTCGCTTGGGGCGAAGGGAAATCTACGTTTATTACCCGTCCGGTATGGGGCAATCAAAATTGCAGATTCCGGCGGCGAGACTTGGCACTTCGAGAAACCTGAATACCGTAGCGAAACTCGTCGAGATGAGCTCTCGGAGTTAGCCCACGGATGGATTCCAGTGGCCGCTTTGGGGACGGGATTTCCGAGCGGGTAGTCCGATGCTGCTCTTGACCCATCTATTCCACTACCGGCAAGGCGTGGCCGTCGATGATGCTGACATCGAGGGCCAGCGAATCGATGCCTTCGACGCAGCCGAGGTTAACGCGGTAACCGTCCTTCGAGTTGTCGCCGTCGCCGATGTACGTAAAGATTCCGCAGATCTTGCAGAAGTAGTTATGCAAGACCTTCTCGTTCCAGAGGTACACGCCTAGGTCGTTCAGCTCGTGGTGCGGCGTAAAGTCGGCAGCAGGGATGTAGGTCGGCGACAGCACCGCGCCTCTTCGCACGCAAAGCGAGCAGTTGCACCGTCTACCGGTCTTTATCTCGGGGCTGTAGAACGAGAATCTCACGCGTCCACAATGGCACCGGGCCTTGTATTCCATGTCTTACCTCTGCAATAGAAAGTGTCCAAGAATGCAACGCCCGGGAGCCACTGCGGATAATCTCACGAAGAGTTGTCGCGGCCCACTTCGGCAGTGCGCTTGCGGCGAGCGACTGCAGCCGCCGGCCGTGTGCGTCAGCCCTTCGCCAGCTCCCCGAGCGCCTCCTTCAAGGGGCCGAGCCACGGCTCGAAATGGCGCCATTGGTCCAGACCTTCCTTGAAGATGGGCTGGCGCACCTGCTCGGAGCTCGCCGTGCGCACGCTGCGCTCGGTCTTGTAGAACTCGACGCACTCGGACTCGAAGGGCAGATCGCAGAAATCGAGAATCCTGCGCACGTTGACTTCCAGGTTCGCGACCACGTCCTCATGCTGAACGCGCAGGATTTTGCCCGGAAGCACCGTGTCCCAATGGCGCATCAGCTCGACGTAGCTGCGGTAATAACGCGCGATGTCCTCGAAGCTGTAAGTGAATTCCTGGCCGGAGGCGAAGAGCTGTTTGAAATTGGAAAAGCAGCAGGCGAGGGGCTCGCGCCGCGCGTCGATGATCTTGGCATTCGGCAGGATGAGATGGATGAGGCCGATGTGGCGGAAATTGTTGGGCATCTTATCGATGAAGCGCGGCTTGCCCACGCGGTATACCCGCGTGTCGGCGAGATACTTCTCGCCCATCCGCTGAAACTGGGCGTGTTCCAGGTCGGCCAGCACTTCGGGATAGCGCGGGTGGACATCGTTCGATTCCCGACCCTGCAGCTGCTGTGCGAGCCGCGGTATTTCGGGCAGCTCCAGGGTGCCTTCCACCTGCGAGTGGGAAGCCAGAATCTGTTCGAGAAGCGTCGAGCCCGCTCGCGGCAATCCGACGATGAATATCGGCGCATCGCTGGGACAACCGACCCCCGGGCGCGCGGCTAAAAACTCCGCGGTGCACACCGCCGCCTGCAGTCGCGCATTGCGTTCGATGTAGTCTGGCTTATAGCGCGTCTCTGGCTTCTTGAGAGCATTACCGCGCGCGTAAAACTGGAACGATTCTGCGAATTGGGCACGGTCCTCCAAGGCTTTGCCGAGCGCGAAACATAGGTGGTAGCGATCGACCAGCGCGGTGTCGTGGGAGGCTTCCTGCGCGCGCATGGATTCGAGCTCCGTATCGCTGAACTGATAGGTCTTGAGATTCGCGAGGCTCCAGTACGCATCGCCATAGTTGGGCTTGACGGCCGCCGCGGTCCGATAAGATTCGATGGCCTCCTCGCGCCGGCCGAGCGTCTTCAGAGCATGTGCCACTGACAGATGCACATCAGCCGCCTTCGGCGTTTCGACGAGGAGCGCCCGGTAGAGCGCGATCGCCTTGTCGTACTCACCCAGGCCGACGCAGGCAGTCGCATATGCCGTCCGGTAGGAACGATTGTTGGGCTCGAACTTGAGGAGTTTGTCGATTTCCTCCAGGGCCTTGAGGTGCTTGTGCCGCTCCAGAAGGACATAGGCATAGTCGTAGCGCGCCGCGCGGTAGTCCGGTGCGAGGACGAGAACCGCCTCAAGAAGCAGCTCCGCATCGTCGAGCACATCGAGTTTTGTGCCGATCTTGGCGAGGAGGCGCATGGCCTCGACGTGGTTGCCGTGCGCCAGTAGAAATTTGCGGATGATCCCCTCAGCCTCGTAAATCTCCCCGTCCGAGAACATGCTCGAGGCGGTCACGACCTCCACCGGCAATCCGGCGAGCGTCGTCACATGGCTCGACGCCGTCTCGGCATTCACCGTCTGCCCGGTCATGCGAAACAACGTCTGCAGCGCCTTCCAGCTCGCCGGCAGCGCCGGGTTCAGGTTCACGGCATGCAGATACGCCTCGATGGCGAGCTGCGCCTCGCGCAGCGCCACGTAACAGTGGCCGCGCTCCTGGAAGAGGCGGCTGTAGGTCGGGTGGATCTTCTCGAAGCGGGCGAGGGTGGCGAGCGCGTCGGGGATGCGCTGCAGGTAGCGCTGGCTCACGGCAAGCATGTAGAGCACGTCGCGGTTCTCGGGAACCTGCGCGAGCAATGCTTCCGCGGCCGCACAGGCGGGCGCGAATTGGTTCCGCTCCATCAGTGCGCGTATACGCCGGACTTCGGCCTCAATGGGCGATGTCGGAGGATTAAGCGCCGCTACTGCCATGGAGCAATCCATAAAAAAGGCGGGCACAGATGCCCGCCTTTAATTCTACCCAAGACGGCCGCAGCCGCTCGTCGACAATCAGGATGTGCGCATTCTTAGAATCGGTAACCTACCCGCAAGCCCAGCACCCTCGGACGAATGACAGTCTCCGTCTCGATCGCCTCGGATTGCGAAATGAAGCTGATTCCGCGGGTGTCGGTCAGATTCTGACCGAAGAGCTGCACGTTCCAGTTGTCCTTCGATACGCCCGCCGAGGCGTCGTAGGTGGTGTAGCCGGGCTGATAATAGCGTTGCTCAATAGTGCCGATGGTCGCGATGGGCGGGAAGTTGCCCGTGGCCGACAGCGATCCTCCCTGACGCGTCACGCCCGCCTGCACGAATGGCAAGTAGCCGTTCACGTTCCATTCATAGCGCACGCGCGCGTTGCCCGCGAACGGCGGCGAGTCCGCCAGCGGGCTGCCAGGGGCGCCAAAGGGATCTGGAATCGACGTAATCGGCTGGCCAAAATTGGGGTTGGCCGGATTGTTGTCGATCAACGCGGGCGAATTGGTCTCCTGGGTGCGATTCCAGGCGGCCGACGCCTGCAAGGTCAGTCCGTGAAGGGGTTCTGCTACCAGCTGAAGCTCCAGTCCCCTGACGCGATAGTTAGGCCCGTTGGTGACGAAGCTCAGGTTGCCGAGCGCCGCAGGATCAAAGAACTGCAGCTGCACGTCCTTCCAGTCCTCCTGATAGAGCGCGCCGTTCAACTGCAGACGGTGCTCCAGCCACTCGGTTTTGAAGCCGATCTCGTTGTTGATCAGCGTATCCGGGGCAAAGCTCTCAGGAATGATGTACTGCCCGCCCGCTTGCACGTCATTATGTTGCCGATTGAAACCGCCCGGCCGGAAGCCCTGCGACCAGGTGTAATAGAGCATGGCATCCGAAGTCACGTGCCAGGTCAGGTTGGCGCGACTCCTGAAGCCCGAATACGTCGAATCGAGGTTAAAGGAATTAAGGTTGGCGGCGCCCGCCGAGCAGGGGGCGGGACCCTTGTCGACGCATCCGAAGCTGGAGGCGTCGCTCCCCGTTTCCGTATTGCTGAAGTGGTAGTAGCGCGTACCCGCGGTCAAGGTCAGGACTTTCGGGATCAGGTCAAAGTCGAGCGAGCCGAAGACGGCGTACTGCTTGTAGCCGCGCTGGACGTCGTCAAAGAACGACTCATTGTCGGGGCGCACGCCCGGAACATTCATGGTCGAGCCGGGGGCCGGTGTGATATCGCTGAGGCAACCGGTGTTCAAGGTCGCCGTACACGGCGGCAACGTCTTGTAGAACCAATCGGTGTTGTCATAAACCTTGAAGTTCTCCCAGAACGCGCCACCGATTGCGCGCACGCGCCAGTCGTCCGGCGTGCTCAGGCGCAGCTCGTGACTCTGATGGGTGTTCTGCTGCGTGTTGCGCCAGAAGGCACTCGGGGAGTAGCACTTGTTGGGGCCCGGCACTCCGTAGCCCACACTGGTCGTGCACTGATAGAAGTCGGCAAAAAAACCGCGAGAATAGTTCGTGTAGTCCTGTTGCGACGCGACTGTGCGGTCGAGATACCCGCCGGTGTAGACGAGCTTGAGGTCGCCGATTTTTCCGTTGACCGTCAACGCGGTGTCCTCAAACTTGTCCTTATCGTAGGAGGGGTTGAAGAGCGTGACCGAAAGATCAGGCAGTGGCGTGTGATTGAACTGGTAATCCGAACCGAACGGCATTTGATAGAAGACGCCCTGGGCATTCATGTTCTGGTAGGACTGCATGAGCAGCACGTTCCAGTCATCGTTCACTCTCCACAGCGCCGTCGCCCGAATTCCCTGATAGGTGACCGGATTGATGGCAGTCGCCACTTCACTCGCGTTGTTAATCACGGGGCTTCCCGGCGGCACGCTGCCACCGGCGTAATGGATGCCGGCGTCCGTATTCGACCGGGTAAAGGTCTGCGGCACATTGTTGATGTAGCCGCCGCGGCTGTCGTTATAGATCACCGCACGCACCGCCAAGGTGTCTGCGATGACCGGCAGGTTGAGCGTGGCTTCAAGGCTGGAGTTGGGGTCGCCATGGGAGGTGGTGCCGTAACCGGCATTGACGCTGCCTTCAGTCACATCCAGCTTCGGCTTGTTCGTGATGTAGCGGATCACACCGGCCTCTGCACCGGCGCCGAAAAGCGTCCCCTGCGGTCCCTCAAGGACCTCGATGCGCTCGATATCCGCCGCATAGACGTCCAGGTTGCGATAGGGCATCTCCGCCGACTGGTCATCGAGGTAGACCGCGACGTTCGGGAAATTGGCATCGGTACCGCTGCCCTGCGTGCCCAGCGCACCGGTACTGAGGCCGCGCATGAATATGAGACTCTGGCCCGGGCCGTAGCCGGCGGAGGTCACGTTCGGTATGTATTTCAGGTAGTCATCGAACGTCGTCACATTCAATTGGCTGAGCGTCTCGGCCGTAAGCGCCTGAATCGAGATGGGCACGTTCTGGATGTTTTCCGAGCGCCGCTGCGCGGTCACCGTGATTTCCTGAATTCCGACGGTGGCAGAAGTGTCGGCCGTAGCCGCAGTCTGCGCCCAGGCTCCCGCTGGAGCCCCGAGAATTGCCGCAACCGCAGCAGAGACCTTCGTGTTGTATTTCATCTTGTGCTCCCCTCGACACCAACTTATAAGCGCCACACCCTGATTCGAATTGCGGCGCGCCTAACCTGCAATCCGTCCAGCCCCGGCGACATCTTGGCTTACGCGCGCGTCCCTACGGTTTCGCGGCGCGTTTCGCATCATGTCGATCGACGTTGTATCAATGCCGACACAGGCTTTCATATTTTGTGACATTCGTCAAAGCCGCGATTTTGCACAGCCGTATCGAAAAAAGGCATTGGAATCGTCGGACCGCTCGTCCAGGGCGCTCGGAAATGCATATTCAAGAAGAATATCAGCGGCAAATTCTGTTGCTTCTACGACACACCAATCTTGAGCGGGTCTACAGCGTGTTTCGACGCTGGCTTTTCTCGCGTGCTCAGCTGCCCGTGCAATTTTTGCAGCAGCCGGTACGGGATGGCTTAACCCGTAGCGGTGTTGGGTCGGTCGCTCAACGCCAGGGCAATCAGTGACCATCCGCCGAACACCATATTGATCCCGATCAGAAGGCCCAGTGCCCATAAGGCGGTCCCCGGTAAACCCGCATAAAGGATTGCGCCCAATCCGATATCGATCACGCCGCTTGCAAGTACCCAACCCCATCCGCCCGATTCTTCGGTCCGATGCTTGATCGCATACATAATCGACACCGCGCCCTCCACGAAGAGAAACGCGATCAGAATGACCGTCAAGGAGATCGTTCCGCTTACGGGCGAGGCGAGGAGGAGGGCGCCGGTCACAATGCCTAGTACCGCTGAAAGCAGCGACCACGTGAAACCCGGCGCACTGCGCGCCCTAAAGGTCGCAATAAGCCCTACGACACCACTGGTCAACAAGATTGCGCCGAAGAACACGGTAGCGATCAGAGAGGCAAATAAGGGTACGACGATCGCGAGGGCCCCGAGGAAAACGAGAACGATTCCTTCCACTAGAAAGAGGTTCCGGTGATCCCGGACCGATTTGGCGAGCGAATGCGAAGCGTCGACCGGCGTAGTAACCATGTTCTTATCCTCCGGATTGGGAGCTCGGGGCGCTGGTGCGAATTTTAATGCAGGCGAATCGGCGGGCCGCTATTTCACTCGATCATTATTCAGCGGCACTCCCAGAGTGAGCCCAAATGTCTGAGATCGATCAGTCCAGCAGCACCATACTCGTTGTGGACCTGGAAGCAACCTGCGCGAATGATGCCAGCCTGGCGCCCGAAGCGATGGAGATCATAGAGATAGGCGCAGTCTGGGCGAAGCCCGACGGGACCGTCCTGAACCACTTCCAGGCATTTGTCCGGCCGCTACAGCGGCCGACGCTTACTCCTTTCTGCGTCGGGCTCACGGGCATCCAGCAGAGCGAGGTCGACGCGGCGCCGCTGTTTCCGGTTGCCGCCAATGCTTTGCGTGCGTTTGCAGCGAAACGTCGTGAGCCGGGGGTGATCTGGGTCAGCTGGGGCGACTACGACCACAAGCAGATTGATCGCGACTGCGCCCGTCACCGCATTGAATGCCCATTGCAACTGCCTCACGAAAACCTCAAGCGGTTATTTGCCAAAAGCCAACGTATTGGCAAAGAGGTTACGTTGGCCACCGCCTGCGAACTGACGAAGGGGAAGCTCGAGGGCCGATATCATCGAGCTCTCGATGACGCGATCAACACGGCTCATTTGCTACCGTGGGCACTTGGTAGTCAAAGCCTGGGGGGCGCCACACCGGAGCCGCCTTGATGTTGCGTGCCACATCGAATGGGAGCGCCGATTCGGCCTCGGGCTACCTGAGTCCCCGAAGCCATGAAATCTCCAGTGCGTGGGTCGATCGCCAGGATTCTAGCCGGCGCTGTTGATTCGGCCGTTCAGCGTGCTCGCGTGGTGCCATATTTAACATAATATACATTATGCGAAGTAACTAGGCGATGTTACACTTGACAAACCACGCCCAAGAGAGCATGATTTCTCCAAGCCCGGAGAATGATCATGACTTCCCACCTCAACGCCCCGCACTTCAAGGATGAGCAAGCCGCTTACGACTACGTAGAGGCTTATCTCTGGCCCCAAGGACCGGTTTGCCCGCATTGCGGCAACTGCGACCAGACGCGCATCCGGCGACTTATGGGTAACGCGACGCGCCCCGGCCTGCACAAGTGCAACGAGTGCCGTAAGCAGTTTACGGTGAAGATCGGAACCATCTTCGAGGACAGCCATGTGCCGATGACGCACTGGCTGCAAGCGATTTACCTCATGTGCGCGTCCAAGAAAGGCATTAGCACGCGCCAGCTCCAGCGCATGATTGGGGGCAGCATGAAGACCGCATGGTTTGTAGGGCACCGTATTCGCCATGCAATGGCCCCTGCGGCGGACGCTGGCCAGATTGGTGGTCCCGGCAAGTCTGTCGAAGCTGATGAAACCTTTTTGTCCAAGTCCCCGAAGACTCGCAAGCCCGCAGGTACGGCGCTGAATGCGAAGCCCGCGCCGATGGTGTTCTCTCTGGTTGAGCGCGGCGGGAACATCCGCTCGATGTACCTTGACGACAAGAACGTCCGCAATGCGCTGTTCCAGCACTTGCATGACGATAGCCGCTTGCTGACCGATGGCTCTCAGGCTTATCGGTTCCAAGTTCGCAACCACGAGTCTGTCGATCACAGCAAGTACGAGTGGGCGCGCGGCGACGTTCACACCAACACGCTTGAAAACTTCTTCTCCATTTTCAAGCGCGGACTGGTCGGCGTCTATCAGCACATGGACAAGAAGCACCTTGGCCGCTACCTCGCTGAGTTTGATTTCCGTCACAACACTCGCGTAAAGCTCGGAATCAGCGATGCACAGCGCACCGCCATTGCTGTGCGTGGCTTCAAAGGCAAGCGACTGACGTATCAAACAACTCATTAAACGAAACCGCCTAGCGATAATTGAACAATTGGAGTTCCTATGGCACGCGCAGGACCGAAGAAAAAGGCGAAAGCGAAACGCTTGACGCCAGCGGAACAGCACGCGCGTTTTGTTGAGGCTGCGGGAAATGCCGAAGCCTCAACAGAACCCGATGCGTTAGGCCGCGCTTTCGAGAGCCTTGAATTACGGCAAAGGTCACCGCCGAGAAAAAAGACATAGTTCATCACTCTAATACTGGTTAGCTTCTAGATTGTCGGCTACGTGCCACTCGATCATGTGGTGATGCGGTGGATGACGGTTTAGGTGCTCCATTACTTCAGTCATAAAAGGCTTCAGAAGTTGTGGACCGTAGGACATCCGCATTCGTCTAGACCTAGCAGTGTGGTACACAATTAGGTCTGCAACTTGGAGCGCTTCTTTTGAGCGTGGATCACCAAAGACGCACTCCGCCATTCCTGGATGTCCGCGCTTTAGAATTTCAAAGAAGTCATGTATTCGTATATTTGGAAGCTCGGAATGAGTAGAAAGGAGAAATGAAACTTTATCGGTCTGACTCAACCATTCGGGAATTTTCTGCGCTCTTTTTATAACCAGTTCTACAGCCTCTTTATACGAATCTCTGACAATATGCCCTTTTTTAACGACGGGTACGGACGCACAAAGGTAATGAATTTCTCGTTTGCTTATGATGTCGGCCAAGTCAGTTAGCAATGGTTTTAATTGCCGCTGAGTCCAGCCATAAAATAGGTCGCCTTCCTTAGCGTGTCCTAGAAAGGCGCGTTGCCATTCTTTAAAGTGGAACCATGAAAGCTTGGTAGGGTTTCCCGGAGCACTAAGCCGACTACGCCAGATCGGTAGCAGTTCTTGCCATACTGCAAGGCTCGCTACCGCGCCGCCCAAAGCGTATCGATACAATGTGCGTTTAGGCCGAAGATGGATCGCGCTATCGTCTAGGCACGCCCAAAGCATATAAATCCGTGTAGCAGGACTCCAGCCCAAAAAAGCCGCTAGATCCGTGAGCGAATCACCGGAGAATGCGGCAGGCTCAGGTTGCTCGTTACACGCTAGGTTTGTCAAGTGTAACATCACCAGTAACTAGGCGATTATATACTTGACGTACCGCACCTAAAGGTTCACAATTCGCCCATACCCGGAGCGAATTGCAATGAACCTTCAGAATCCGATCTACACCGACGATAACGCGGCCCGCGAACACCTCGAAAGTCTGCGCTGGCCGAACGGCCCCGTATGCCCGCATTGCGGCGTCGTAAACAACGCCGTAGCGCTTAACGGTAAGAGCACCCGCCCCGGTGTCTACAAGTGCCGTGACTGCCGTAAGCCGTTCTCTGTGACCGTAGGCACTGTTTTCGAGCGCTCCAAGATTCCGCTGCACAAGTGGCTGCTGGCGAATCACACGCTCACGTCCGGCAAGAAAGGTATGAGCAGCCATCAGATTCACCGCACGCTGGGAGTGACCTACAAAACAGCGTGGTTCATGACGCACCGTATTCGCGAGGCGATGGCCCCGGCGAAGGATGCTGGCCCGTTGGGCGGTTCCGGCAAGTCGGTTGAAGCTGACGAGACTTTCCTTTCCAAGTCTCCTAAGACGCGCAAGACGACTCCGCTGCACGCAAAGCCGGATCGCGTAGTGCTGAGCCTTGTAGAGCGCGGCGGGAATTTGCGCTCGATCTACCTTGACGGCAAGACGGTGCGTCAGTTCCTGATGCCGAAAGTGCTTCATGACGACAGCCGCTTGCTGACGGACGGCGCGCAGCATTACAAGTTCCAGTACGACAAGCACGAGAGCGTTGACCATTCCAAGTTTGAATGGGCACGTGGCGATGTCCATACCAACACGCTCGAAAATTTCTTCTCGATTTTCAAGCGCGGGCTGACTGGGGTCTATCAGCATTGTGGGTCGCAGCATCTTCATCGCTACCTGGCCGAATTTGATTTCCGTTACAACAACCGTTCAAAGCTCGGTATTGAGGACGCTGAGCGCGCTGACATTGCGCTGAAAGGCATCGGCGGCAAGCGACTCACCTACCGACGGCCTGACCAAGCGTAAGCGCAAGTCATGAAACACCCGAATGGCCCTTTATATTGCGAATTGATGGAGTATCTGAAGTGGCGATTAGAGTCTGTAATGCAAACATTGGAGTTAGTAAAATCCGGTAAGCATTACCTTCATAATAGATTAGCGGCAGAGTTCTGCCTGCTACAACTGCGTTTCTGCTGCGAATACATTGCTATAGGTTTTGTGGCTATTCATACCGACGTACCTCAGACAAAACTTTTCAAGGAATGGAATGCCGGACGTATAGTCAAGACCTTTGAGGAATTGAAATCAGAGTTCTTTCCAGAGTCGGTTAGAAGTGAACGACAGCCGGATGGGAAAATTTTGCAAGTTCCCATTAGAGACGGCCTTACAAGAGATGAATTAGTCAGCATGTACAATCTTATGGGTGACTTGCTGCATTCAGGGACGTTTAAAGATTTTAAGTTTCCGGAACAGCCGCGCGCTTTTAGCTTCGAAATGCTGCACGAGTTCATTTCCAAGATGATGCAACTGTTGAACGATCATATTTACTACCTCGATGGCAGAGCCAAAATGATTCGCGTAATCATGAATGACGTGGCGAAGGGCGGCGGCGTTTCGATGAATGAATTGGAGAGGTCAGCTCTCGCTTAACTACCCAGTCGGTCCCGTTAATATTCACGGTAGAACCTTTCTTGAAAGACTTATTCTTCAGCCAAGTTGTTAGCTTCTTTTTCATGGCCTAGACTCGCGCGATGAAGCAGAACGAGCCCAAATCAACTGCGCCAAGCGAGGACGACGTGTTGCGGCGGATGTTGAATACACCGCCAAAGCCGTTTACTCCGAAGAAGAAACAGGCGCCCAAGAAGGCCAGCAAGAAGTAGCTGGCCTCTGGGTATGAAGCGCCGCGTTCGCGGCGCGCATCACGCGAGTGAAGTGCCTGGTACGTCAAGTACATAATCGCCAGTAACTAGGCGATATTGTCTTTCCCGTACCCATCAAGTATTGACAGCTTATGCGCCAGGGCCACCGGGGCCTAGTTACGGGCGATTATATGAGCCGTTTTCGCGAAGTGATTGATCGCCACTAATGCGAAGACTCTCAGGTAAAGGGATTTTTCACGCGTACCCCAGTTGGCGCGTAGTGGGCGACATTGCGTGAAATAACCTTAAGATCGTGAATCAACGCCGTCGCAGCGATCTGTTTGTCGAGTGGATTCTCGGGATTGGGGACGCGCAGACGGCCCCAAATGTGGGCGGTCTCCTCGTCAAGGGGAAGGATTCGATCGGCGTATGCAGATGTTACTCGCAGCAGCCACTGCTCGAGCCTCTGCGCCTGAGACTTATCGCCGCGATGGCGAATTCGCTCAACCCCTTGCCGCAGTTCGCCGATCGTTACCGCCGAAAGGTAAAGCTCGGCCCCTTCCTGAGTGGCTTGGGAAAAGAATGCTCGCACGCCGGCGTTGCCCAGGTCGCCCTTGCGGGCCTCGCTGATAACGTCGGTGTCGACCAAATACACGTCAAGATCTGCGATCGGCTTGCTCGCGCGCGAAATCCGCGTCCGTGCCCACGTTCGGCATGCTAGCGAGCACTTGTGCCAGCGGTTTCCGTTGGGGACCCTTTAGAGCGGCTTTCAGGATCTCACGGTGCTCCTGCTCGGCACTGCGGTTGCGCTTGGCAGCTCGCTGCTTAAGCGCGCGAACGAGCTCATCTGGAAGGTTTCGGACCATCAGCTGCGCCACGGTAGCTGCCTCGAACTGCCAAAGGTGCTATCAATGCTAGCATTGCGGTCTACTTACTGCAAGCATTGATAGCACCGGCAGCGTAGAAAATCTTGGCTCTCTTGGCGATCATATACTTGACGTACCGAGAGCGTGTTAGCGGGCCGCGCGGCAGAAGATCGGAGCCTAATGCTCTCAGCATCTTCACCGCCAGCATCGCAAGGATCGGTCGACTGACGCAGGGAACCATGGATAAGACCGCAACAAGCAGCTCAGCTCGTATTCAGTTTTCGGGGTACCAGAAGGTCGTGATTGGCATTCTGGGATTTCTGCAGTTCACCGTCATTCTGGACTTCATGATCATCTCGCCTCTCGGGGCGATCGTGATGCCGACTCTGCACATCAGTCCCCAACAGTTCGGCCTCGCAGTCTCTTCTTACGCTTTCAGCGCCGGAGTGTCGGGATTCCTGGCGGCGGGCTTCGCCGACCGTTTCGACCGAAAGCGCCTGCTGTTGTTCTTCTATTTTGGATTCATGCTGGGCACCTTGCTGTGCGCCCTAGCGATCACTTACCCGCTCCTCTTAGGGGCACGCATCGTGACCGGATTGTTTGGCGGCGTGATCGGCTCCGTCGTATTAGCCATCGTCACGGATCTTTTCCCTTTGGAAATGCGCGGCCGGGTAATGGGTGTGATTTCCACCGCCTTTGCCGCGAGCCAGGTGCTGGGGCTCCCCGCAGGTCTCTATCTCACAAGCCACTGGGACTGGCACGCCCCCTTTCTCGCCATCATTGCTGTCGGTATGCCCGCGGGCGTCATCATCATGCTCCTTATGCAACCGATCGTCGGGCACCTCGCGCTGAAGCAGGAGCGCAGCCCGCTGATGCATCTCATCCATACCATCACCGAGCCTCGCTATCGCCTGGCGTTCCTCCTCGTGACGCTGCTGCCGACCGGCGGCTACATGCTGATGCCCTTCGGCACTGCCTATATCGTGAATAACGTCGGGTTGGCGTTCACCGTTCTGCCCGTGATCTATCTGGTGACGGGCGTCAGTTCTATTTTTGTGGGCCCGCTGGTGGGCAAGGCCAGCGACAGCTTCGGCAAATTCCCGATGTTTTGCTTCGGGAGCCTCGTCACGCTGATCATGGTGCCGATCTGGACGAATATAGGGCACGTGCCGCTCGCCACGGTCATCGTGATCAATGTGATCCTGTTCGCCGGCATCTTCTCGCGCATGATTCCCGCCCAGGCGCTCATCTCGGCTATCCCGGAACCCACCAAGCGTGGCGCCTTTAACGCCGTCAGCGCTTCACTGCAGCAATTCGCAGGTGGGGTATCAGCGGCCGTGGCCGGTTGGCTGATCATTCAGAGGCCCAACGGCTCGTTGGCTCATTTCGATTGGCTGGGCTATCTCGTAATGGCTATCACACTAGTGACGTTTGCTCTGATGTACTTGGTGCAAAAACAGGTGTCCGAAGCCGCACCGAAATAGAACGTGTCTCCGGGACAGGGGGCGAATTCTTACGAACGAGGTTGATCCGATTGGCGCGACCCTCCCGTGTACCATCCCGGACCGGGCGTTAAGTGGTCTATGTCAATTGAAACATCGCCGCTAGGTTTTGGCCAGGGTGACAGTGAGTATGCAGGAGCGGCGATGTTCGCCAGCGATTCGGGGTGGCACATGGTGCTATTCGGCATGATCATCGTTCTGGCCGCGCGTTCGTAATTGAAGGTGGAAAAGTCATGACCGCGGAAAAAACGACGATGGGCTTCGGCTGGCGCGTCTACGGCCTGGGCGTGATGGCGTTGGGCATGGTCTGCTTGGCATGGGGGGGCTTCGACCCCGGGCAGCCGGTGCCCAAGAACTTTCCCGACCGCGCCGCCCTGGCCTATGCTGCCGCTGCATTCATGCTCGTCGCGGGTGCGGCCGTCGAGTGGCGTCGGACCGCGGCTTGGGGCGCCGCGGCGCTCACCACCTACTACGCGCTCATTGTCGTCATCCTGATGGGCGGTCGCGTGGTGCTCGCCCATTACGCCGAGTTTGGCTCCTACAGTGGCGTTGCCGAGCAGCTCGCGATCGCGTCGGGCGGGCTGATCGTCTACGCCGCCAGCGCCAAGATCGATGCGGCACTGGCCGCACGCCTCACGCGCCTGGGCCAACTGGCGTTCGGGGTTTGTGCGCTGTTATTCGGCGGAGCGCATTTTTTCTATATGAACTTAACCGCCCCACTCGTCCCCAAATGGCTGCCGCCTTCGCAAGTGTTCTGGGCTTATGCGGCTGGGGTTGGCCATATCGCGGCGGGCATTGCGATCCTGACGGGCGTGCAGGCCCGCCTCGCCGCCATCCTGCTGACCGTCATGTTCGCGTCCTTCACCCCTCTGGTGCACCTGCCGATGCTCCTGTCCGATCCCTCCAGCCATATGAACTGGAGCGAGAACGCCTTGAATCTCGCCCTGACTGGCGCTGCCTGGGTCGTGGCGGACTCGCTAACGCGGCCGGCGCTAGTGGAGCGACTCTGAAGTATCTGCCGCTTCACCCTCTGGGTCGTCAGGAAACGAATTAGGACTCAACAGTGGAAATACATCGCCGCATGGCCATCATGGCGTTACTGAGTGTCGGCCTGGCCGCGCCGGGGCTCTCGGTAGCGCATTCTTCCCCGGCATCGGGAGAAAGGCCGAGTCAGACAGAAAGCGCTGTCCCCGGAGTCCATGACTTCGATTTCTTAGCGGGTCACTGGCGAGTTCATCATCGAAGGAGCGGCTTACTAACAATCACGAGTGGATCGAATTCGAAGGGACATTGGTCAGCCAGCCGCTGATGGGCGGCTACGCTAATGTCGACGACGACGTGTAAGAGGTTCCGGGTGGCACTTATCGCGGCGTGACTCCGCGTTTGTTTGACGCCAAGTCGCAGCAGTGGTCGATCTGGTGGCTCGACAGTCGGATGCCACTGGCGCCCCTGGATCCGCTCGTGAGAGGCACTTTCACAATGGCGTTGGAACGTTCTACGCAGACGATACCTTCAACGGAAAACCAATCCGCATAAGATTCATATGGTCCAAGATCACCCCCACGTCATGTCACTGGGAGCACGCATTCTCGCCCGATGGCGGTAAAACATGGGAGACCAATTGGGTGCAGGACCTCAAGCGAACGCAATAGTCGGCTTGCCGCGAAGATTCGACCGTAAGCGTGATACAGCGACTCCTGTCGCGCCATTGCTTGACATTTTGCGAGTGCGTGACAGAAGTGTTAGCTATTGAGACTCGAACGCTTTAGTGCGCGTACTGATCGCCGACGTGATTGCTCCGAGTCTAGATTCGAGGAGCGGCCAGCAATTGCACCCAGAACAGACCTCGCCTTGTGGCCTGGCCTGCGGCATTAGCAAGTCCCATTTCGGCGAACCTGGGGTCCATTATGTTTTCGCAGTGGCCGGGACTGTCGAGCCAACCTTGCACGACTTCCTCGACCGATTGCGGGCCGTAAGCAATGTTCTCACCAACCAGTTTTTCGCGGTAGCCAACCGCGCGAACCCTGTCTGCGGGCGAGCGCCCCGCCTGGTCCACATGTTCAAAATAGTTGTGTTCGGCCATGTCGCTGGCGTGTCCTAGCGCGACACCCGCCAGTGTTTCTGACAATCTTATGGGTGGCGCCGGTCCAAACGACCGCTCGCCGCAGCGAGTACCGCGGGCGCGCACTTCATTTACGAGCCGCAGAGCCTGCTCCGCTAATACCGGCGTCCGTGAGCGAGCCGGCGCAACATAGGCGGCGGCCAGCACCAGCCAGGTGTCCAAGCCGCGGTGATAGACGCCAATGTCCTGTAGAGCTTGGCTGGTCACCGTGCGGCATGCCGAGCGCCTCAGCAATTGCACGGCGGATGATTCCACACCGCTGATGTGTACGCCCGCAGCGCTTTGCGCCACGTAGCCACTACGTTTGGCCGCCGCTTCGGGCGAGAGTCCCGCGGCCCATTGTTCAGCTGCCCGATCCAACAGCAGATTATGCTGAAGGGGTTGAGCTGCTGGCAGGACGCCTCCGCAACCGCCCTCTCGAAGCACCTGCACCGCAGACAACGTATCGGCCTGCGCCGTCACAGTTGCCGCGACTGCGCTAAAAACAAAAAGGCTCAACAGCCGCCAGTGAGACACGCGATTCAACGGTACTGCTCCTGTACTTCCATGCTGCAAGGGCCCCATTCGCCGCAAAACGTCCGCTTTACGCATATTGGACTTCGTATGGAACGTGCGAGCGCCACATCGGCTGACCGTGGAATCCCGTGCGAATTTATCGGCCGTCAGAAGTGTGAACCGGGGCGAATTTTTGCCGGGGATACGGCAGCTGAGGATGCGTTGAAGTGACCGCCTGCTATATGTCGTGCGGGGCGGACGAACCGCTTGGGCACTGATCCATCAAGGTGTCGGGAACGCGCGCGTGTGGCCCCTCCTCGCCTCGTCGCCTCGGGATCCGAGACGCCGATCAGTGCAATCAATTTCCGCGGCTCTCCGGGTACAGATGGGCCCGCGGCTGCGGCGATGTATTACTCAGGCGCCTTTTTCGGATGAGCGACTGTTCTCGCGTTCACCAAGCTCAGGTACCGGCAAACCCAGACTGCGCAGGTAAGTGACCATCGCACCAATCACCGTCTTCACAGCGGGACGCTGCGCCACACGGCCGCGCCATGCCAAAAGGTTCGGGTGCGACGCCGTCATCGGTACGGTATGTCGCGCGGCGAAGAACTGCGCCATGTAGAACGCAATATCCGCGTAGGTGAATTCGCCGGCAAGATAGGAGCGACCCGCCAGTGCGAGTTCCATTGCCGCGTAGTACTGCTCTATCCCCGCGCGCGCTTTTACCCAGTCTGGATGGTCGACGGGATCCGGTGCGCCGCGCAGCCCCATCAGGCGGATTACATGTGGAAAGAAGATCTCATCGGAGCGATGCTCGAGTTGCCTTGCACGGGCGCGCGCCGCGGGCAGCTGCGGCCACAACGGCGGACTCGGACACTTGTCCTCGAGATACTCGAAGATCTGCGTAGAGTCGAATATCTCGACATCTCCATCGATCAAGACGGGCACCTGCCGCTTGGGATTGACGCGCAGAACCTCCGGGTGTTTGGGCTCGTATCCGTGCTGGCGATCAAAGGCGACCATCGTCAGCTCGAAGGCGATTGCCTTCTCCCGAAGAGCTATCTCTGCTTTCGCCCCGAACATACTGAGCGGACCCGAGTACAGCTTCATTGCGATTGTCTGCTCGCAAGGTGGATCAATAGCTTTAGCCGCAGACGCCGCCCTGGCAAGTATCGCTCCCAAACGAGAGCTTTATTATTGGCCGCTGTACTCTTCAGCAATCGAGTTCATAACCCGCGCCACGCCGGGTGCTTTGAGCGCAATCGATTCCGCAATGTCCTTCTGCAAGCCCGTAGCGACCTCCCCGGTCAGATACACCACGTGATCCCGGGTCGCCACTTGGATCAAATTTGGAGGCCCCAAATCCGGATGCTGCGCGATCAGTGCGCGTACCGCGCCCGTGATCTGCGCATCGTCGGGGCAGCCAGAGGATCCGCAGCGGTGGTAAGTCGCACACCCGGCCAGAGCGGCGGCCAAGACGCAGCCGAGGGTCAACGCAAAGCTCTGCTTGGGTCTAATCATTCGGCGGTGCCACTCGCATGTCCTAGCGGCCAAATGCCTGAGCGCGCCTTCCGGTAGAGGCATTATGTCCTGGGCAAGTTCCGCTGATAGGCGCGTCTGCATGCGGTTTAAGAGCTCCATTACAAGCTTGATCTGGGGAGCATGTGGTCATTTTTTGATCATATTTTAGGCTATCTTAATCAATCAGTTAACATGCTACCTTAATGTTTAACGCGATGTAGCCCAGCACCTGCTGTAGCCCTCGTGCGACGCTTAAGCCCTAGAAATCACCAGACCTGCCAGCGACATGGAGCGGGATGCGACGGTTGATTCGAGCCGTGACGCAGCCACCAAATCCAAGTTTTTAGGTTGTTTTTCATAAGGGCTGCGCTATATTTCGAGCCTAGGGAGTTGAGTAGTCAGGAATATTCGAATAACAACAACAAGGGACGCACAGGTCTCCTCTGGCACGCACGCAAGATGCACCCGAGAGCCGCAGCGTCCATCGAGGTCCTCGCGATGAAAACTGCATGGGAAAAATTCCAATCGGCCACCGTTTGTCTGGCCCGATCGGGAGGGATCAAGGAACGATTGACCGACGCGTACCGCAATTACCTTGCGCTCGTGGCGGAGGAGGATCTGCCCAAAGAACTGCGCGAGGACTTTCGGGCCTTCGGCCGCGCACTCACGCGTGAGCCTCCGCTGCTGCGCGGCGAGGACGCATTCCGGGCCACGATTCGCAAAATGTCGAACGAAGAAGCGGATCAGATCGCGACGATGGTCGTTCTGATCTTTGCCGCCATTCCGCGCAGCTTCACACCGGTCATGCGCTCGCTGAGTTCGGCGCAGATCGTACCGCTGCATCTTGCCGAGGCCGCCGAAGCACCCGCGCGCGTGAGCGCCGGCAGCGCGCGCTAGTCGATTTTAAATTCGATCGTGTCCCAGCGCGCCGTGTCCTCGTGGCGCGCCTGGCGGCGCACGGCATCCACGAGTGCGCGCTTGTCCCAGTCCACCACTTCGTTGGCCAAGTCCGCCAACGCCTTCGGCACCGCCACGGCGCTGCCAAAACGCTTCATCAGCACCACGGGTTTGTGACTCGCCTGCGCGTACAAGAGCTGAAACGTGAGCATGTCCTGATTCTTTTCGTACGGATCGGGTAGCGCAATCACGCATTCGGTGGGCGCGATCTGGCGCCGCAGCTCTTCCTTCATCGCTTCCTTATTTCCCACGGGCGGCTTCTCAGGCGTGCTGTAGTTGCGATAGAAGAAATTTGCCGCGCCCTCCAGGTATTCGAACACCCGCAGGTAATCCTCGCTGACTTCCCAGAGGTGGGTGACGAAGAGTCTAATCGGATGATCTTGTGACATCGAGGCAGCACTTAAGGCGGCGCCCCGGCGCCGCACACGCGATAGAATAACCTATTACCGCCGCTTGAGCCTTCGACCGCCCTCAATTGCGCCTGCTTCTTTACAACATCCGCTACGCAACCGGCACGGGAGCGGCTTTTCACCTGCCATTGCCGGGCGCGGGGTACCTGCGCAGCAACCGTAAAGTCCTGAGCCGCATCACTGAGTTCATACGCGGCGAACATTCGGATATTGTCGGGCTGATCGAGGTCGACACCGGCTCGGTGCGTACCGGCATGGTGAACCAGGCGGAGCATATTGCCGCCCAGATCGGCCACTATTCGACTTACGAGTGCAAGTACGGGCTCGGCTCGGTTAACCAGTTCGTGCCGATCGTGCGCAAACAGGCGAACGCCTTTCTGTCCGCGCCGCACGTGCGCGGTGAGCGCTTTCACTACTTCGACACGGGCATCAAACGGCTCATCATTGAGCTTGAACTCGAGAATGTGTGCGTGTTCCTCGTGCACCTGTCCCTCAAGTTCCGCCAGCGCCAGTATCAGCTGCGCTCGCTGCACGATCTGGTGGTGCAGGCGAAGAAGCCGGTCATCGTGGCGGGCGATTTCAATGCGTTCTGGGGCACGCATGAGATCTACCTCTTCATGCGCGCTTCCGGCTTGCGCAGCGCGAACACTCAGGGTATTCCGTCTTTTCCGGCGCGGGTGCCGCGCATCGAGCTCGACTTCATCCTGGTGAGCGCGGGCATCGAGGTGACTGACTTTCGCGTGCCCGATGTGCGCTATTCGGACCACCGTCCGCTGGTGTGCGATTTTCACGTCAAGGCAACCGCATGAATACCCCCACCTATTGGAAGATGGACCGCGATGCGGACGCCGTGGTGTGGCTGGCGCTCGATAAGCCCGGCACCTCGGCCAACGTGCTCTCGAGTGAGGTGCTGACCGAGCTTGGCACCATTATCGGAGATCTGGCCGCCGCCCCGCCGCGCGCGCTCATCGTACGCTCGGCCAAGCCGAGCGGCTTCATCGCCGGCGCCGACATCCGCGAGTTCACCGGCTTCAAGGGTCCGGCGGATGCGTTTGCCCTGATCCGCGCGGGCCAGGGCGTGCTCGACCGGCTCGAGGCGCTGCCCTGCCCCACCGTAGCGGCCATTCACGGCTTCGCGTTGGGTGGAGGACTGGAGCTCGCACTCGCCTGCCGCTATCGCATCGCGGTGAACGATGAGAGCCTGTCGCTCGGGTTTCCGGAAGTGCAGCTCGGCATACATCCGGGCTTCGGCGGCACGGTGCGCGCCGTGCGGGTGTTGGGTGTACGGCAGGCCATGCAGCTCATGCTCACGGGCAAACCAGTGCGCGCCGACAAGGCACTCCAGATCGGGCTCGTCGATCGGCTGGTCAGCGCTGCGGATTTGCTATCCGCCGCGCGCGCCATGGCGCTCAATCCGCCGCCGCCGCACCGGGCGCCGCCTTTCGAGCGACTGCTGGGCACACCGCCGCTGCGTCCCATCGTGAGATCCATGCTCCTCAGGCAACTTGAGGCGCGGGTGCGCCGCGAACAGTACCCGGCTCCCTACGCGATGGTGGAACTGTGGGCGCGCTTCGGCGCCCGCGGCAGCGCATCCTTTGAAGCCGAGGCCCACTCGATCGCGGAGCTCTTTGGCACGGCGACGGCGCGCAACCTGGTTCGTGTATTCATGTTGCAGGACCGGCTGAAGGCCTCCGCCAGCAAGTCTGCGGTGCCGCTCAAGCACGTCCACGTGATCGGTGCCGGCGTGATGGGCGGGGATATCGCCGCCTGGAGCGCCCTGCGCGGCTTTACGGTGACGCTCGAGGATCGCTCGCTCGAATACATTGAACCGGCGCTTGCGCGTGCGCACGCGCTGTTCGAGAAGCGCATTCGCGATCCTGGGAAGCGGGCTGCCGCGGCGGCGCGCTTGAGTGCCGACGTTGCGGGCGAAGGCGTCGCCACGGCCGATGTCGTCATCGAGGCGATATTTGAAGATCTCGACGCGAAGCGCGCCCTCTACGCACGCCTCGAGCCGCGGATGCTCTCCACCGCATGGCTTGCCACCAACACTTCGAGCCTGACCCTGGAGCCGCTTGCCGCGCGTCTTGCGCGCCCGGAGCGATTGGTGGGGTTGCATTTCTTCAACCCCGTCGCGCAAATGCCACTGATCGAAATCGTGCGCGGGGAGTCGACGGATGCCGGCGTTGCACAGGCAGCCTCCGCCTTTGCGCGCCGCCTCGACAAGCTGCCCGTGCCGTGCCGCAGCGCACCCGGTTTCATGGTGAACCGCGTACTCATGCCCTACCTGCACGAGGCGATGTTCGCTGCGCAAGAGGGCGTGCCGCTGGTGATCATTGACGTCGCCGCGACGGACTTCGGCATGCCGATGGGCCCAATCGAATTGGCCGATGTGGTGGGTCTGGATGTGGCGAGTCACGTGGGCGAGATCATCGCTGCGGAGCTCGGCCGGCCGGCGCCGGATCTGCGGGAGCTCAAAGCGCGCGTTGCGGCGCGCAAACTCGGCAAGAAGACGCAGGAGGGCTTCTATGTCTGGAAGGATGGCAAGCCGATGAAGCCCGCGGTGCACGGGGCCGTCGCGCCGCTCGATCTCGTCGACCGGATGATCCTGACGCTCGTTAACGAATGCGTCGCGTGTCTGCGCGAGCGGGTGGTCGAGGATGCGGACCTCATCGATGCGGCGGTGATTTTCGGGACCGGGTTCGCGCCATTTCGCGGCGGGCCCCTCGCTTATGCCCGAAACGTCGGCGTAGCCACGATCACGCAGCGCCTGGGTGCGCTCGCACAGCGATACGGTTCTCGTTTTCGGCCCGATGCGGGTTGGGCGCTGTTGACATAGCCTATACTCGTGGGCCTCGTGTCCCCTATGATTTTGCGGTCCCTATGAAAAGCGACGGGCAGGTCACTTGCAATGGCCGATGAACGCGAAGCCACAACCTCGCAACTGCTGAAGACCCTCGCGCCACTTGACGGCCTGAAGCGGGACAACCTGGCGGCGCTCGCCAAAAAAGTCAGCGTGCGGACGATGAACGCCGGCCGCATGCTCTTCAAGGAAGGCGACACCGACAAGCACGCCATCTGGCTCATATCAGGGATGGTGGAGATTCGCAGCGGCGATCAGACCGTTGCGATGATCCAGGGCGGCACGCCCGAAGCTAAGAATCCGCTGTATCCGGGTACGCCGCGGCGCGCGAGCGCCCGCGCCGTCGATGAAATATCCTACCTCGCCATCGACAGCGAGCTCCTCGATGTCATCATCACCTGGGACCAGACCGGCAGCTACGAGGTCGCGGAGCTGCAGTCGCAGGCGCAAAACGCCGGCGACGATTGGATGACGACGCTGCTGCAGACGAAGGCCTTCCACCGCATTCCGCCGGCAAACATCCAGGCGATCTTCATGCGCATGCAGCGCGTGCCCTATCGCGCCGGCGAGGTGATCATCAAGCAAGGGGATGAGGGCGATTATTTTTATGTACTCGTGAGCGGCAAATGCGTCGTCACGCGCGAGACGCCGCTCAATAAGGAAGGGATCAAGCTCGCCGAGCTCGGCGTCGGCGACAGCTTTGGCGAGGAGGCGCTGATCGCCGAAGCGAAACGCAATGCGACGGTCACCATGCTGACCGATGGCATTCTCATGCGGCTCAACAAGGAGGATTTTCGCGAGCTCATGAACGAGCCCCTCCTGCAATGGCTCAACTATGAGGAAGCGCGCGAGCTCGTGGCGGGCGGCGCGAAGTGGCTCGATGTGCGCCTGCCGAGCGAGCACCAGAATTTGTGCATCGAGGAATCACTCAATATCCCGCTGTACTTCATCCGCCTGAAACTCTCGGCATTGGACCCGAGCATGCCGTACGTCGTGTACTGCGACACCGGGCGCAGAAGCTCGGCCGCCGCCTATATCATGGTGGAGCGCGGCTTCGATGCGTATGTGCTGCGCGGCGGGCTCGCGAGCGGCAACGTCGCGCTGCGCCGCTCGGCCTAGGGGATGCGCGAGGAGACGCGTGCTCGTCGCCCTCTGCGACCGCGTGCGCTGCAAACGCCGACACCGGCCCGCGCTGTAATCCCCTTACGGGTCGCTGCGAGAATCTATCGCTGCCAGAAGGATACGATCAAGCCGCCCGCGATGATGAGCGCGCCGCCCGTCAGGATCGGAAGCGTGGGCAGCGCGCGAAACGTCACGAACGCCACGAACTGCCAAACCACAAACAAGGTTGCAAGGTACAGCCCCACGACGCGTTCAAAGGGCAGCGGCGCAAGGTTGAGCATCATTCCATAGCCCAACAAAAGACCACCTCCGCCCAGCACGACCGCAATTCTGGAAAGGCCAACGCGATTGAACAAACCAATCCTGACCGCGGCGTCGCCACACACTTCGAGCGTCGTGGCTGCGATGAGAAACGCCCAGACGATAGCCGGCTGCAGCATCGAGAAATTCCTGCGCGAGCGGTTTCACCTCGATCCCCAGGTCATCAGGTGCGGACCTGGCCCCCCTGCGCCAGTGCGCACGCGTTGCGCCCATGCCGCGCGGTCGCGCCGATGACGAGGCGCTATCTTAATGAGTATGGGAGCGAACGAGAAACCGCGCACCCGCCGTGCGGCCGGATCGCTCCAGCCTACATCGTGTGCGTGGCCTTTTCGCCGGAGAGCGCGCCGGCGAGATAGTTCTCGATTTTCTTCTGCGTCTGCCCGCGGTCCTGCTCGCTGAACTGCACGCCGATGCCCGGCGTGCGCTTGCCCTGCGCCCCCTTCGGCGTCACCCAGATGACGCGGCCGGCGACCGGGAGCTTCTCATCCTCGCCCATGAGATTGAGGAGCATGAACACCTCGTCTCCCAGGCGATAATTGCTGTTGGTGGGAATGAAGAGCCCGCCATTCTTCACGTACGGCATGAAGGCCAGATAGAGCGCGCTCTTATCCTTGATGGTGAGCGTGAGCAGACCCGGCTTGTTGGGACCCGTGCGCAAATTCATATCATCTCAGTGACGGCCTCGCGGCCCCTTGTATCAGGCCTTCGCCAGTCCTCGCAACAGACTCTCGAGGGCGAGTGAGCGGTTGAGCGGTGCATCGAGCGACGACTTCAATTCCTGCACCGCATCCATCAGCCCGAAGAGCCTGCGTATAGTCGGGATCTGCGGGTCGCCTTGCAATTGTACGCCGGCGCTCATTTCTACGGAAAAACCTGCGCCGGCGAAATGCCTGCGGATCCGATCCGTGAGCCAGTTCTCAATGCACAGCAGCCGCAGTGGCAAATCCGTGCGTCCCCAGCGCTCCGCGGTTGCGACCGGATCGCCCGCACCGCCGCTGGCCTCCTCGAGCATGCGGCGCGTTTCGGCTGCGAACTCGACCACCGTTTGCGGATCCGATTCGGCGGCAAAGAGCGGCGCATCCCCGAGCGCATCGAGCGCGGCGCCCCACTCCGCCACCCCGCGCACGGATTGCAGCCAGGCGAGCGCCTCGCTGCGCGCGGGCGCGCGCACCGCGAGCCGCTGGCAGCGGCTCAGCACCGTCGCCGGCAGTTTCGACGGCTGCGTCGCGACGAGGATCAAAAGTGTACGCGGGGTCGGCTCCTCGAGCGTCTTCAGCAGCGCGTTGGCGGCGGCGCGGTTGAGGGCGTCTGCGGGCGACAGGATCGCGACCTTGTAACCGCCCTGGTGACTCGTCAGTGCCAGCTCGGCGCTCAATTCGCGCACCTGCTCGATGCGAATCTGCCGCGACTCCTCGAGGGGCTGCAGGCGGATGAGATCCGGATGCGTGCCCGGCAGGGTGCGCCGGCAGGCCGCACAGACGCCGCAGGGGGCGTCAGCCGCATCCGCGCACAGAACAAGCTGCGCCGCCCAGGAAGCCAGGACGTCGCCGCCCGCCCCGCGCGCCTCGTGGATGAGGAGCGCGTGCGCCAGGCGCCCCGCGGCGTACGCGCGGCGCAGCAGCGCTTTCTGCGGTTCAAGCCAGGGTAAGTCTTTTGTAATCAATTAACTAGCACTGTTACGTTAATTCAAATCTAGGACCGTGCTCAGGGCCTTCTCGATCTGCAGCTCAACCTGCGCCAGCGGCTGCGCGGCGTCGACCACGCGGATGCGTTGCGGTTCGCGTCGGGCCAGCTCCAGGTAGGCCGCGCGGACGCGCTCGAAAAACTGCACGGGCTCGGCCTCGAAGCGGTCGGACGGCGCATCGCCCGTTCGGCGCTTGGAGCGCGCCAGCCCCACTTCGACCGGAAGGTCGAGCAGCAACGTGCAATCGGGCTGCAGGTGCGGATGAACCGCCTGCGCGAGCTCCTCGATCCACACGCGATTGACCCCGCGGCCGGCGCCCTGGTAGGCGCGCGTCGCGTCCGTGAAGCGGTCGCACACCACCCACTCGCCGCGCGCCAGCGCCGGACGAATCAGATTGTCCAGATGGATGCCGCGCGCGGCAAACATCAGCAGCGTCTCCGTCACCGGCGTCAGGAGTTCCCCGCCGCTCTCGAGCACGATGGCGCGTACGCGCTCGGACAGTGCGGTGCCGCCCGGTTCGCGTGTCCGGCGCACCTTGATGCCGCGGGCGGCGAGCCACTCGGCCACATGGTTCGCAACGGTCGACTTTCCCGCGCCCTCGATGCCCTCGAGGGTGATCAAGCGACCCGCGGCGAGCGCCGTCACTTGGGCGCCGCTCCGCTGGCGGAGGCGGCCTGCCGCAGCCGGATCAGGTACTGCTTCACGGCGCTGTTGTGCTCCTCCAGAGTCTTTGAGAAGTGGTGCGCGCCGTCGCCCGCGCCGGTCGCGACAAAGTACAGATCCCCGCTGATCTCGGGACGCACCGCCGCGCGCAGCGCCTCGCGCCCCGGGAGCGCGATCGGCGTCGGCGGCAACCCGGCGCGGGTATACGTGTTGTACGGCGTGTCGGTCGCGAGATCGCGCGTGCGCAGCTCGCCGTCGTAGTGCGGGCCGAGGCCGTAGATCACGGTCGGGTCGGACTGCAGGCGCATGCCCTGCCGCAGGCGCGTGGCGAAGACGCCGGCGATGCGCGCGCGCTCGCTCGCCAGGCCCGTCTCCTTCTCCACCACCGACGCCAGTATCAGCGCCTCGTAAGCACTCGAGTACGGCAGATCGGGCGCGCGCTCGGCCCACACCTCGGTCAGCACGCGCTGCATGCCGGCGTAGGCGAGCTTCAGGATCTCCACATCCGTGGTGCGCGCCGCAAAGCGGTAGGTGTCCGGGAAGAAGCGCCCTTCCGGAAACTCATCCGGATGGTCGATGGCGGCCATGACCTCGGCGTCGCTCTTGCCGGCGAGCGTCGTCACCACATCCGTGTCGCTGGCGAGCTCCTGGCGCAGCTGGGCAAAGGTTGAGCCTTCGACAATGGTGAGCGCCTCGAGCACCACGCGCCCCTCCTGCAGCAGGTCAACGATCGCGGCGGCACTGGCGGCGGCGGGGATCTCGTAGGTGCCGGCCTTGATCGTGATATGCCGACCGTGCAGGCGCAGATAGAGCGCAATCTCGCGTGGCCGCTCGAGCGCCCCGTGTGCGTGCAGCAGGGTGAGGACGCCCCGTACGCTCGTGCCGGGCTCGACATCGACTCTCACGGCCTGAGAGGCGGGTCCGGGCTGGAAGAACTGCAGCTGCAGCCAGTAATAGCCCCCGCCCGTCGCGGCGGCGAGGAGGAGCGCTGCCGCCAGCATGCTCTTGGCCTTCAAGGCGCGCTCCCGTTAGACACTCGGCGCCGGCCTGCCGCTCGAGGCTTCAGCCGGTGAAGCGGCGAAAGATGACCGTACCGTTCGTGCCACCGAAACCAAAGGAATTCGACAGCGCCACGTCGATTTTCATCGACCGAGCGCTGTTCGGCACGTAGTCGAGGTCGCACTGCGGATCGGGGGTGTGGTAGTTGATGGTCGGCGGCGCCACCTGGTCGCGAATCGCAAGAATGCAGAAGATGGCCTCCACCACACCCGCGGCGCCCAGGAGGTGCCCGGTCATGGACTTCGTCGAGCTCACCGCCAGATGCGCCGCGTGCTCGCCAAAGGCGCGCTTCATGGCCACAGTTTCGGCGCGGTCGCCGAGCGGTGTGGAGGTGGCGTGGGCGTTGATGTACTGCACGTCGCCCGGATGGACGTGCGCATCGGCGAGACCGTTCGCCATCGCCAGCCGCGCGCCGTCGCCGTCCTCGGGCGGCGCGGTAATGTGATGCGCATCGCCGCTCATGCCAAAGCCGATGAGCTCGGCGTAGATGCGCGCTCCGCGGCGCTTCGCATGCTCAAGCTCCTCGAGCACCACCGCGCCGCCGCCGTCGGCGAGCACGAAGCCGTCGCGGTCGAGGTCCCAGGGACGGCTGGCCTCCTGCGGCGCCTCGTTGCGCGTCGACAGCGCCTTCGCCTGGCCGAAACCGCCGAGGCCGCAGGCGGTCGTCGCCATCTCGCCGCCGCCGGCGAGCACCCACTCGGCATCGCCGTACTGGATGGTGCGCATGCCCAATCCGATCGCGTGAGTTGAGGTGGTGCAGGCGGTGACCACGCCCAGGTTCGGGCCGCGCAGGCCGTACTGGATCGAAAGGTGTCCGGAGATCATGTTGATGATGCTCGCGGGCACGAAGAACGGCGAGATCTTGCGCGGACTGTGCGCCTCCAGAAAGGCCTGGTAGGTGTCCTCGATCGTGCCGAGCCCGCCGATTCCGGATCCGGAGATGACGCCGCAGCGATCGCGGTCGACGTGGTCGAAGTCGGTGCCGGAATCAACGACCGCCTGCATGCCCGCTGCGACCCCGTACTGCATGAACTCGTCCATGCGGCGCGCGTCCTTGACGGAGATGTACCGATTCACGTCGAAATCGCGCACGGCGCCGCCGAAGCGCACCGGAAAGGCCGACACGTCCATGCGCGTGATGGGCCCGATGCCGCTGTGTCCGTTGAGCACCGCCTCCCAGGCGGAAGCAACGGTGCTGCCCACGGGGGAGATGATCCCGAGGCCCGTGACGACGACGCGACGCTTGCTCACGATCTACCTGTGCGGGTTTTCCGGGGGCTGCAGAGCGCGGGAGCGCGGGATGCGCTCGACGCCGCCCGCGCGGCGTCTTGCCTTAGACATCAAGACTTGGTGCGGCGTTCGTTGATGTAGTCGATAGCCTGATGGACGGTCGTGATCTTCTCGGCATCCTCGTCCGGGATTTCGATCTCGAACTCCTCTTCCAGGGCCATCACCAGCTCGACCGTGTCCAGCGAGTCCGCTCCCAAATCATCGACGAAAGAGGCATCGTTCGTGACTTGCTCTTGCTTGACGCCCAGCTGCTCGGCAACGATTGCCTTGACCTGTTGTTCAACCGTGCTCATCACAGTTTTGTCCTTTTGACGTTGGCGTGTGCGTGCGCCCGCACGGGTGCGCGGGCGCGGTATTGTAGGGGAACACCCCCCGGGGTGCCACCCACCCACCCCGCTCAGGGCATATACATCCCGCCATTGACATGCAGGGTTTCGCCGGTGATATAAGCGGCCTGCGGGGAGGCGAGAAACAGCACCGCGCCGGCGATGTCCTCGGGCGTCGCGAGCCGCCCAAGCGGGATCTGAGCCTGAAGGGTGCTGCGCTGCTCCGCCGTGAGGGCGCGCGTCATGTCGGTGTCGACGAAGCCCGGCGCGACCGCATTCACGGTGATGCCGCGCGAGGCCACCTCGCGCGCGAGCGACTTGGTGAAGCCGAGGAGTCCCGCCTTCGCCGCCGCGTAATTCGTCTGGCCCGGATTTCCCGTGACGCCGACGATCGATGTGAGATTGATGATGCGCCCGCGGCGCTCCTTCAGCATGCGCTTCACGCAGGCCTTGCAGAGGCGGAACACGCCGGTGAGATTGGTGGCGATGACCTGGTCCCAGTCTTCGCTCTTCATGCGCAGCAGCAGCGTGTCGCGCGTGATCGCGGCATTGTTGACGAGTATCGTCGGCAAGCCCTCGGCGCCCTCGAGATGGCCGATGAGCGCCTCGATGGAGCGCGCATCGCCCGCATCGAGCACCGCGCCGCGGCCCGGCAGGCGCGCCTGCGCGAGCAGCGCGGTTACAGCGCTCGCTCCCGCCTCGCTGGTCGCGGTGCCGACCACGCGCGCCCCGGCCTGCGCCAGGGCGAGGGCGATGGCCCGGCCGATGCCGCGCGAAGCGCCGGTGACCAGGGCGAGTTCGTTTTCAAGCATGTTCGGCTCCGGCGCTCGCGGCGAGCGCGGTGGGGATGGCGGCGGGATCATCGAGCGCAAGGCAGGCGAGGTCGGCGCGGCGCTCGATGCGCCGGTTGAGCCCGGTGAGCACCTTGCCCGGGCCGCATTCGATGAGTGTCTGCACGCCGGTGGCCAGAACGGCTCGTATGGACGCGCTCCAGCGCACCGGACGCGCGAGCTGCACCGCGAGCAGCGCGCGGATGTCCTCCGGGTCGGCGTGCAGGGCGGCATCGACAGCGCTTAAGTAGGCGATGGCGGGTGCGCGCACTGACACGCCGGCGAGCCGCTCGCCCAAGCGCCGCGCGGCGGGCTCCATGAGGCGGCTGTGCGCGGGCACGCTTACCGGCAGGAGCAGGGCGCGCTTTGCGCCGCGCACGGTCGCCGCCTGGATGGCGCGCTGCACCGCCTCGCGGTCGCCCGCGATGACGACCTGGCTCGGGCTGTTGAAATTCACCGCTTCAACAATCCCAGCGCCCGCCGCCTCGCGGCAGGCCGCCACGACCTCGGCGTCCTCGAGGCCGAGAATGGCCGCCATCGCGCCGGTGCCGATCGGCACGGCCTCCTGCATGGCGCGCGCGCGAAAGGCCACGAGCGCGGTCGCCGCGCCAAACTCCAGAGCCCCTGCACAGACGAGCGCCGTGAACTCCCCCAGGCTGTGGCCGCAGACGATGTCGGGGCTGCGTCCTCCGGCAGCGCGCCAGGCGCGAAACGTCGCAACTCCGGCAGCCAGCATCGCCGGCTGCGTGCATTCGGTGCGGTTGAGCTCCTCGGCCGGCCCGTCCTGGACGAGCTTCCAGAGGTCGTAGCCGAGCGCGCCGGAGGCCTCGGCAAAGGTCTCGCGGACGACGCCGTACGCGGCGCCCAGGCGCCCCAGCATGCCGACCGACTGCGAGCCCTGGCCCGGAAAGACGAACGCAACGCGCATCGGCGGCCCTGACCAAAAGGCAAATTATAGCCGCAGGGGCTGCGGCCTCATCCACAGCGCCGCCGCGGTGCCCCCGAGCACGCCGTAGAGGTGCGCGCTCACCACCACCGGCACCGCCGCACCGGCGAGCGGCAGCGCGCCCGCCCACTGCTCGTAGAGGAGCTTGGCGAGGAGGAACACCGCCAGAGCGAGGCCCGGCGGTTCCCTGCGGCGCAGCGCCGCCAGGATCCCCGCGGCCATGACGCCGTGCAGGACGCCCGATGCGCCGACGTACCAGAGCACCTGGGTATCCCGAAACCACAATCCCGCGTCGATCGCCGCCGCCGCGGCGGCGAGAATCAGGAACCATTGGCGGGCGCGATAGTCGCGTACAAAGAGGGCCCACATCAGCACCAGCCCGAGGATGTTGAGCAGCGCATGTCGCAGATCCAGATGGACCAGGTGCGCACTGGCGAGCCGCCACCATTGCCCGGCGCCCAGGGCGGCGCGGTCGTAGCGCAGGGCCGTCCGAACGGGCGCGCCGCCCAGCTGCAGCAGCAGGAGCACCGCCGCGCTCGCCCCGAGCACCCCAACGCCCGGACCGTCGCCAATGACCGACTTGATGAGACCTTTGAACCCGCCCACAGGCCGCGCGGTCTTCATTTGTTATGATCCGGCCCCTCGCAGGAGGCGTTCGAGCACGATATGAAGCACATCCCCATCCGCTCCGAGACTAGCAGACGCATTCGTGCGGCTCGCGCACCGATGCGCGGCTTCACGCTGATCGAGATCATGGTGGTCGTGGTCATCATCGGACTTCTGGCGGCCATCATCGTCCCGCAGGTGATCGACCGGGTCGACGAGGCGCGCGTCGCCAAGGCGAAGCAGGACATCCAGGGGCTGGAGACGGCGCTCACCATGTTCCGGCTCGACAACTCCAAGTATCCGACCACGGACCAGGGCCTGAAGGCCCTGTCACAGCAGCCGACCGACCCCACCATCCATCACTGGAGGCCCGGCGGCTATATCCAGCGCGTCAGCAAGGACCCGTGGGGCAACGACTACCAGTACGTCTATCCGGGCACCCACGGCCGCGAGTACGACCTCTTCTCACTGGGAGCAGACGGTCAGCCGGGTGGTGAAGGCATCAACGCCGACGTCGGAAACTGGAACGACGATCAGCAGCAGCAACCGTAGCGCCGCAGGGGCGCGACCGCCCACCCGCATGCGAACCCTGCGCGCCTCCGCCGGCTTCACGCTCATCGAGATGCTCGTGGTGGTGTTCATCATTGGCATCATCACCGCGGGCGTACTGCTCTCGGTCCACATCACCGGCAGCGATCATGAGCTGCAAACCGAGAGCGAGCGGCTCGCGACGCTCATGAATTACGCGCGCGACGCGGCGGAAATGCAGACCCGGGAGCTGGGGCTGGCCTGCTCCGCCAAGGGCTACGAGTTCTACGCCTTCGATCCGCGCACGGCGCTGTGGGGCAGCATTGCCGAGGACGATGCGCTGCGCGCGCGCACGCTGCCCGCGGGACTCACGCTCAAATTGAACGTCGAAGGACACGACATCGTCTTCAAGCCGCCCAACACGGCAGATGCGAAGAAGCCCGACATCATGATCTTCTCGAACGGCGATTTGAGCGCCTTTGAGCTGACCGTCGTGCGCGAGGGCGCGACCCGCAGCGTGAAGCTCGCGGTCGATGACAAGGGCCACATTGCGGCGACCCCGTCGCCCGAGAAGACCTCATGAGATCGCCGCGCCCGGCGCGCGCGCGCGGCTTCACGCTCATCGAGGTGCTGGTCGCCCTGGCGATCGTGACCCTCGGGATGGCGGCGCTCCTCGGTACGCTCAGCTCCGCCGCGGGCACCGCGGGCTATCTGCAGGACAAGTCGCTCGCCGAGTGGATCGCACTCAATCAGGTCTCCAAGATGCGGCTGCAGTCGCAGCTGCCGACCAAGGGCAACTCCGACGGCGAGATCGACTATGCGGGCCGCAAGTGGAAGTGGTCGCAGGTCGTGGATGACATGCCGATACCCGGGATTCTGCGGATCGACGTGAAAGTGCGCCCCTCCGATGTCGTCGCGAGCGGCGACAATGCCTGGTACGCGGACGTGATCGGCGTCATGGGCGATGCGGTCGGCGCGCCGCGCGGCGACCTGCCGAGCTGGAGTGTCACGCCGGGCGCGCCGGGCACACCCGGTGCGCCCGGCACGCAACCCGGTCCGCAGAATGCGACCCCGAACACTTCCACTTCGAATCCGACGGGGGGTCCGATGCCGTCCATGCCCCGGGCGCCGACGCCCTTCAATCCGTCGACACCCAACCCTGTGCAGCCGCCGCCGCAATGAGGACCTGCCGGGCCCAGCGCGGCTTCACGCTCATCGAGCTCATGGTGGCGGTGTTCATCACGGCCATCGTGCTCTCCATGGGCTATGGCGCCGTCAATCAGGCGCTTGCCAATCACGATGCGCTCGATGCGCGCCAGGAGCGCCTGCTCGCGGTGCAGACGACCATGCGCCTGTTCGCGCAGGACTTCACGCAGCTCGCGCCCCGCCCCGTGCGCCAGCCGCTGGGCGACGGCTGGCTGCCCGCGCTGCAGGCGGGCACCCCCACGGGCTCGACGCTGTCACTGGGCACCGGCACGAGCAGCGCCAGCACGCCGAGCCCGGCGAGCCCGCCCGGCAGCACCACGGGAGCCAGCACCAGCAGCAGCACCTTCACGAGCAGCGGCAACGCCAACGCGATTCCCATCGTGACGCTGACGCGGGCCGGCTGGGCGAATCCGGCCGGCATCCAGCGGCCGGCGCTGGAGCGCGTCATGTACGTCCTTGAGAAGGGTACGCTGCGCCGCGAACACTGGCCGGTCCTCGATGCGACCATGACGACGACGACCATACGGCGCGAACTGCTCGACAAGGTGAAGTCCATCACGCTGCGCTACATGGATGTGTCTTTCAATTGGCGCGACCAATGGCCGCCGCAGGCGCTGGTGGGCGATCCGACCGCGAACCTGCGGCTGCGGCCCATCGCCGTGGAGGTGACGCTTGAACTCGAGGACTGGGGCAGCATCGTGCGCGTGATTGAGATCGCCGCGTGAGCGCGCGCCGCATCCCTCAGGGCCTACAGCGCCAGCGCGGCATCGCGCTGCTCCTGGCGATCCTCTTGGTGGCCATCGCGACCATTCTCGCCGCCGCCATCGGCTACGGCAGCGCCATGAGCGCGCGGCGCGCCGCGGCGACCCTCGCCTTCGATGAGGGACTCCTCGTCGGCGAGGCCGCGGAGGCGCTCGCCGCCTACGGCCTGCGCGCGGATCTGCGCGCCGGCGCCGAGTATGACTATCCGGGCGAGGCGTGGGCGAAACCCGTCGGCCCGATTGAGATTGCGCCGGGAGTACAGCTCGAGGCCTCATTGGAGGACGTATCGGGACGCTTCAATCTCAATAGTCTCGTCGGACCCAACGGCGTGACGGACCCCGTGGCGCTACTCATCTTTCAGCGCCTGCTGCAGATGGTGGGCCTCGAGCCCAAGTGGGCGCAGCTGATGGCGGACTGGATCGATGCGGACTCCGAGCCGGGCTTCCCGGACGGCGCCGAAGACAACTTCTACACGACGCAGACTCCGCCCTATCGCACGCCCAACGAGCTCATCACAAGCTCGAGCGAGCTTCTCGCCCTGCCCGGCTTCGGCCGCGATCGCTACCTGAAAATCGCCCCCTACGTCACCGCGCTGCCGCAGGATGCCACGATCAACATCTGCTCGGCGTCGGGGTTTTTGCTGGACGCCATGATCGAGGGGCGCCAGGAATTTGGCTCCGACCCGGCGCGGCTCGCGACCGAGCGCACGACGGCGTGTTTTCCCAAGCTCACGGACTATCAGGCCGCATTCGGCGGCGATTCGGTGGGCTTCGGCAAGATCAGCAAGCGCATCAAGACGACGTCGCAGTACTTTCGCCTCACGAGCCTAGTCACTATTGGCACTGCGCAGTTCGCCTTGTACAGTCTTCTGCTGCGCGACCCGAGCGGTCAGGTGCGCCCCATTCAGCGCAGCTTCGTCGCCGATTAGGATCGCCGAGCGAACCATATGGCGGATTGGCTACTCATCAGACTCCCGCGACCGCCGGCCGAGCAGGCGTCGTGGATCGTCATCGATTCGCGCGGCGCCATCGTCGAGGCTGCGGCGGGCGGACCGCTCGAGCTGGCGCGCACGGCCGCGGCGGGCCGGCACGTGTGCGTGCTCGTGCCGGGCACCGACGTGCTGCTGATGGAGCCGGAGCTGCCGGTGAAGGCCGGCACGAAACTCGCGCAGATGGTGCCGTACGCCCTCGAGGAGCAGCTCGCCGCGGACATCGACGATCTGCACTTCGCCATCGGCCGCCGCGGCGGCGCGGACAACTCGGCGCGGCGCGCCGGAGATTCGGCGCGCACGCCGGTCGCGGTCGTGGCGCGCGCGCTCATGGACGAATGGCTGAGCGCGGTACAGGCGGCCGGCATCGACCCGGAGTGCATGTACGCCGACACCGATCTGCTGCCTGCGAATCCCGGACAGGCGGTCGCCTGGCTCGACGGCGACATGGTGGTGGTGCGCCCGGCGGGCGGCGCGCCGGTGACGATGCCCGCGGATGCCCTCGAGCAGGCGCTGTCGCTGGCGCGGCCGGTCGAGGAGGAGCTCGGGGTGCAAAGCCGCGGCGCGGGGCTCATTCTCTATACGGGCCCGGCCGAGTGGCAGCAGCATGGGCCGGCCGTGGAGGCGGTGCGCGAGCAGTTCGAGGGCATTAAGGTTCAGGTCTTAGGCGACGGGCCGCTGGCACTCCTCGCGCAGCAACTGCCCTCCGACACCGCGATCAATCTATTGCAGGGATCCTACGCGCCGCAGACCACGCACTCGGTCGGCTGGCGCGCCTGGCGCGTGGCGGCGATTCTGCTCGCCTGTCTCGTCGGCCTGCATGTGGCGGGCAAGGCGAGCGAGCTCATCGTCCTGAAGAAGCGCGAGCACACCCTCGATGCGTCGATCGATCAGGCGTTTCGCGCGGCGATGCCCGGCGAATACAACACCACCGATGCGCGACGCCGCATGCAGCAGCGGCTCCTCGTCACGCGCGGCGGCGGCGAATTCTCCGGGCTGCTGCCGGCGCTCGGCGCGCTCGCCGCGGCGCGCAACGCCGCTCCCGGCACCGTCGTGCAGGCGCTGAGCTTTCGCGAGGGCGCGGTGGATCTGAAGCTCGCGGCCCCCAACGCCGAGAGCCTCGATCACATCAGCCGCGCGCTGCGCGACAACGGCTGGCAGGCGGATCTGACGGCGGGAAATGTCGCCGCCTCCGGCTACGAAGGGCGCATTCAGATCCGGCCGAAGGGTTCCTGATGAAACTGCGCTCCTACGAATCTTTGAACGAGCGCGAGCGCCGCATGGTCGTCATCGGCGGGATCTGCATCGCGCTGCTCCTCGTCTTTGGCGTCATCGTGCCGCTGGATCGCGCCGTTGCGAAGACGCAGGCGCGCGTCGTCACCAAGCAGGCTGATCTCGCCTGGATGCGCGCCGTGACGCCTGAGCTCGTGGCCGCCGGTCCCGCGGCGGCGACGCCCACCTCGCAGCGCTCCATGCTCGTCGTGGTCGACGGCGCTGCGCGCGAGGCCGGCCTCGGTACCGCACTCACCAGCAGCGAGCCCTCGGGCGCAGGCGGTCTGCAGGTACGCCTGGAAAAGGCGCCCTTCGATGCCATCATCGCCTGGCTTGCCCGCCTGTCCGAGCAGGACGGCATCCGGGTGGATTCGGCCACCATGGACACTTCCGGGCAGCCGGGCATCGTCAACGCCGGCGTCGTGCTGCACACCCGTTGAGGATGCGGAGGACCTTGTGGATTGGCGCGCTGGCGCTGCTCGCCTTCGCCTCGATCCTGCTCGCGCGCTTTCCGGCCGCCTGGGCGGTCGGCGCGCTGCCGCGCGACTGGTCCTGCGATGGCGTTGACGGGACGCTGTGGAACGGTAGCTGCAGCGCACTCATGCTGCGCCATCAGCAACTCATCGGCGATCTCAGCTGGCAGCTGCATCCCGCGCGGCTCCTCGCCGCACGCGTGGCCGCGCATGTCGAGCTCACGCAGGCGGGAGACTTCGTGAACGGCGATGTCGAGCTCGCGCCCGGCGGGCGCCTCCTCGCGCGCGACGTCCATGCGAGCCTGCATCTGCATCCGGCGCTGCTGCCGCAACTGCCGCGCGACCTGGGCGGTACGGCGCGCGCCGATCTGGAGCGCGTCGAACTGCAGAGCGGCCGCCTGGCGGATCTGCGCGGCCGCATCGAGGCGCACGATCTGGTGCAAACGGGCGATGTCACCACCGCCCTCGGCAGCTACGCTCTCTCCTTCAGCGGCGCGCGCGCCGACGGCGCGCTCGTCGGCGAGCTGCGCGATCTCGGCGGTCCGCTCGCCGTGCAGGGCACGCTGCGCATGACGCCGGAGCCGGGTTTCGTGCTGGACGGCCAGGTCACGCCGCGCGCCTCGGCCGCGGCCCATCTCGTGCAGCAGCTGCAGATGCTGGGTGCACCGGATGCGCAGGGCCGCCGCTCATTCTCGATCGCCAACACCTTCTGACATCCAGGTGAAAATTAACATAGGGAAATTGAAAATTACGCAGGCCATGAGTGCGAGGTTCACCCCGTCAATGCGCCGCCGAAGCTCTCTCGTGTCGGCGTGCGCAGCACTGAGTGTCATGGCCTGCATCGGGCCGCTTTCCGCCGCTGCACCCCCCGCGTACGACCCCGAGCCCTGGCTGGAAGATCTCGAACAAGCGCGCGCAGCCTTCGCCACGAAATACGCCAATCTGGAATGGGCGGTACTCGAGCGGGAAATGAACTTGTCGGCGCTCTTCGCTGACACGCGGACTCGAGTTGAATCGGCGACCCGCGCAGCGGAGGCGCGCGCCGCCTTTGATCGGCTCGCGCGCAAACTCGGCGATGGCCATGTGAGGTTTCAATGGCCGACCGAGCAGGCGCCGGCGAAAACGCCGCGCGCCAACTGCGCCGCGCTGGGTTATGACGCAAGCATGCAAGGTGAGGCGACAGCCGCATCGATACCGGGCTATGCGCCGCTCGCGGGCGGCGCCGGCAACGTGTTTCCGGCAGGGCTGCTGCGGGCGGCGGGCCATACTCTCGGTCTTGTTCAGATCGGTGTCTTCAGCCCGCAGGGCTATCCGCCGCTGTGTGAGGCGGCGCTGGCAGCGCTCAAAATAGTCCCGAGTTCAGCGTGCGCTACGCCGTGCTCGGATCAAATTGAGGCGTGGGGCTCTGAGCGGATGAGCCGCGATCTTGAGCGCCAGCTGCGTGCAGTCAAGGCCGCCGGCGCGGACGTCCTGTTGGTCGACTTAACCGACAATGGCGGAGGAACCGAGTGGGCGGAAGCCGCCGCGCGCATGGTGACGGCCGTGCGAGTCAAATCCGAGCGGGGCGCCTTTGTGCGCGGGCCTCACTGGTCAAGCGCGTTTGAAAAAAACGAAGTCGCGCTGCGCAGCGCCGCCCGCGCGGCTTCAGCCGAGGATCGGGCGCTCCTGATCGGATTCGCTGACGAGGTCGCCCAGCGCCGCCGCGCAGCGGCCACGCCCTGTGATTCCACGCCGTTGTGGCAGGGCGAGCGCCTAGCCTGCCAGTGGCTCGGCGACGGATTTTATGCCACCGGCGTATTGGACTCGGCTGATCCTGAGCAGCTGCGCGGCAAGCCATGGGCGAGCCTCATCTTTTCGCCGATGCAATACCCCTACCACGAGGGGATCTGGCGCGGCCCGCTGATCGTGCTGGTGAACGGTGGCACCGCATCGGCAGCGGAGGAATTTGCGGCCGTCTTGCAGGACAATGACGCCGCGATAGTCATGGGCGCGCCCACCTACGGCGCGGGCTGCGGCCACACCGACGGCGGCACGCCTACGACGTTGAAGCAGAGCGGCGGGATTCTGGAGCTGCCTGACTGCGCGCGTCTGCGGGCAGACGGCTCCAACGAAGTCATGGGCATTCAACCCGACGTGCTCGTGGGCTTGCGCAGCGCGGATGGGCCGCGTCGTCGCGGGTTGCGCGTTGCGCAGAAGCTCGCGGAAGCGGTGCAGCGCGCAACCGGTCGCTTCAACTGACGAGCGCGCCATTGCGTGCGCTGATGGCTGCCCGGCGTCAAGCCATCCCCTTGAGCTCGCGAAACGCGCCGAGGAGCGGCAGGTAGAGTGCCGCGCACACCGGCTCCGGGCCGAGCGCGCGTGCGAGCTGCGAATGACTCTCGAGCTGCGCGCGATAGCGCTCGAGTTCGCTCTGCAGGAGGCTTCCGGATCGCCGCCCGCATGCGAGCTGGTCTTGAAGTCGATGACCCAGCGCACGCCGCGTTCATCGATGAACGAGCGGTCGATGATGACGCTCTGCAAACGCCCGGCGGCGATCCCCGTCAGCGCAAGTTCGCTCGCGGCTTCGCGGTGCGCGCTCGAGAGAATCCAGCGGCCGCGCTCATCGGCGCAGGTGCGGGTGAGCGCCTCGATGACGCGGGCGGCAGCCGCATCGAGATCGCGCTCCGGCACGCCGTGTCGGGCGAGCGCCCGGCGGTAGCGCTCGCGCTCGGCCGCAATCTGCGCACCACCCGGCAGCGCGGGCAGTTGCGCATAGCGCTGCAGCGCGGCGTGCACGACCGTGCCGACATGGCGTGCCGTCTCCCCGACCCAGCTGAACTCCGGCGACTCGAGCGACTGTCGCTCGATGGGCAGGCGCGGCCACGCGGGCGCTGCGGGAAGGGCCGCGGGAAGCCACGCATCGCGCAGGCGCTGCAGGGGTCTTTGGGCGACGGCCAGGCTCGGGTCCTGCGCGGGCGGCGCACCCCTCATGTCCGCGTCGTCGAGCGCCGGCAGCAGACGCGCGAGGAGCGTGCCGGCGCGCGGCGCGAAGCGGCCGTCCGCCCGGAGCGGCGGGGCCGCCGACCAGTGCAGCGTTGCGCGCGCGCGGGTGCTGGCGACATAGAGCAGCCGCAGCTGCTCGTGCGCGAGGCGCGCCTTGCTCAGCTGTTTGATGTAGCGGCCGAGTTCGCCGCCGTCCTCGGCACCGGCCTGCGGTACCGGCGCCACTAAGAGATCGCTGCCGCCGCCGCGGCGGGGCAGATCGAGCCAGCGCATCAGCGGCTCGCGGCCCGAATTCACGCCGCGTTCGAGGGCGGGCACGAACACGTGGTCAAACTCCAGCCCCTTCGCGTGGTGGATCGTCATGATCTGCACCGGGTTTTCACTGCTGTCCGCGCTCGTCGCGTACAGCTGCCGCAGCAGCACTCCCAGGTCCTCGGGCCCGTGCCAGTTGCCGTTCGCGCTCTGCTCGGCGATGGCCGTAAAAAAGGCGCGCGCGTAATTGACCTCCGCAGCCGAGTAGGCATCACAGCCGCCGAGCTGCACCCACGTCGACTGCAGCCAGTCGGCGAGCGGCGCGTGGGCGCGTGCCGCGAGCGCGCGCTCCAACACCGCGCGCACGCGCGCGAGACGGACGCGCTCCGCGGGCGCGCAGCGCGCCAGGCGCGCCTCGTCGGCGAGCGCCTCCGGCAGGAGCAGCGGATCGTGACGCTGCGAGAGCACGGTGAGCGTGGCCAGCGTGGCGCCACACCACGGTGCGCGCAGGACGACCAGCCACGCGGCGCGATCGGCGAGATGATGCAGCGCGCGCGTCAGCGCCAAGAGGTCGCGGATCACCGACAGCTCCGCGAGCGGCACGATCTTGACCCCGACGAAGCCAACGCGGGCGGCGGTGAGCGCTGCAGAGATCGGGCCTGCGTGGGCGCGCGCGTTGACGAGCACGGCGATCGTTGCGGCGGGCGATTGGGTCCGCAGTGCCGCGATGCGCGCGGCGATCGCGGCGGCTTCGCCGGCGCGATCCGCCGCTGCGAACCAGGAAAACTCGAGCGCCGGCTGGGCGCCCGCCGGGCGCGTCGCGAGGCTTGGCGTGAAGGACACCGCGCTCGTGCGTACATCATCGCTGCCCGGCAGCAGGCGCGCGAAGCGTCCATTGGTCCAATCGACGAGCGGCGCTACGGCGCGGAAATTACGCGTCAAATGCAGCCGCTGCAGCCGCAGCTCACCGATGCCCTGGTCGCGGATGCGCAGGAACAGACCGACCTCGGCCTCGCGGAACTGATAGATCGACTGCATGGGATCGCCGACGACAAAGAGCGTGCGGCCATCGCCCTCCTCCCAGCCGATGGTAAGCGACTCCAGAAGCGCAAACTGTCCGAGGGAGATATCCTGAAACTCGTCAACCAGAATGTGCTTCAGGGAAAGACCGGCTCTGAGCGCAAGCTCGGTCGGCTCGCGCTCCTCGGCGAGCGCCTCGCGCGCGGCGCCGGCCACGTAGGTGTGGTCGACGCGGCCGGCGGCGGAGAATTCGAGCTGCAGGTGGGCTGCTGCGCGGCGCAGAACGCGCGCGAGGGCATCGAGCGCCTGGGCATCCTGCGCATCAATATCAGCCGCCGGCAGCAGGCGGATTTCCCGCAAAGCCTCAAGGAGCTGCGGCACTGCGCTCAATCGCTCGATGGCATCCGCGAGCGCCCGGCGCTCGCTCGCCACGGCGCCCTGCAATTTTCGCCACGTGCCGCTGTCGGTCAGGAGTGACTTGCTGAGGCGCTGCCAGGCGCCCAGATGCCGGGCGTCGCATCCCAGAGGGCCGATGAGCGGCAGCGCCTCAAGTAGCGCGGTCACACCCGCCGGCAGTTTCGCCTGCGCGCCCGCGAGCGCCTCGCCGATGAGATCGCGCAGACTCTCCGCCATGCGCGCGCGCAGCGCCTGCGGGCCGGGTCCCATGACGTGGCGCAGCCAATGGGCGCGCTGCGCGAGCATCTCGGCGAGCAGCGTCTCGACGTTGTCCCAGCGGTTGTCGAGACGCTGGAAGAGGAGCTCGATGTCGGCGGCGATCTCCGGATCCTCCTCGCCCTCGATCAGCGTGGCGCGCGCCGCGCGCGTGTAGAGCTCTTGCGGCCGGTCATCGACGCTGAGCGCGCCGCCCGCCTTGGCCGCGACCGGCAGCTGGCTGGCGAGCCAGAAGTTGAAGGAGTCGATGGTCTGGATGCGCAGCCGGCCGGGATTCATCGCCAGGTCCCACGCGCGCACGCGCGCACTGGGCGGCGGCCCGTGGCCGATGGCGCCCACGATGCGCGCGCGCATGGCGGCGGCGGCCTTGCGGGTGAAAGTAATCGCGAGGATTTCCTCGGGCTCCTCCACGGTTTCGAGAAGCCGCATGAACCGCTCGGTCAATACCGTCGTCTTGCCCGAGCCCGCCGGGGCCTGCAGTACGATCGAGCGGGCGGGATCGATCGCGGCTTCGCGGGCGCGCGCATCAAGCGCCGCACGGCTCTCGTCAGTCATCATCGCGGAGCTCGAGGTCTTCTTCGTCGGGAAGCGCGCGGTCGGCAATGCGGCACAGGCTCGCCACGTCACAATGACGGCAGGCCCCGGGCGCAGGATCCACCGCCGCGCGGCCGCCGAGGAAGTCGCGCACCAGCGCCTCGATGCGCGCCCTCCACAGCAGCCGCGATTCCACCCACACGTCGCCCTCCGGCATGCCCGCCTGTTGGACGGCGGGCTTCAGCCGCGGCAGCAGGCCCGCACGGACGGCAATGCCATGGAAGCCGACGTCGCGCGCGGAGACATTGACGGTGGCGAGCGCGCGCACGTCCTCGTCGAGGGCGACGAGATAGGCGATGAGCTGCGGGTGCGACGGGCGCTCGCCGTACCAGTCCATCGTTTTGTGGGTGCCGCTCTTGTAATCGAGAATCGCCAGCCCCCCCGTCTCGAGGACATCCACCCGATCGATGCGCAGGTCCAGGCGCGCGCCTGCGAGCTGCGCGGAAGCGGCGTGCTCGACGTCGCGCACGCGAAAGGGCGCGCGTGTGCGCTCCAGTGCACACACTCTGCCGAGGAGGTCGCGCGCCCGTGCGCACTCGCGCACCTGGGCGCGCGAGAATCGGCTGCCCCAGAGCTCACGGGCGGCGTGCGCGACACTCGCCGCGATGAGGTCGTGCAACTCATCGCGCGCGAGGCCCTGCAGCGCCTGCGAGTCCCGCAGCGTGCCCCAGAGCCTCTCGAGCGCGCCATGCAGAAACACACCGCGCTCCGGCGCCGGCACGCCCGGCTCGGGCGCATCGAGGCGCTGGCTGCCGAGCCGCAACTCGCCGACGGCGCGAAACGCACACTGATTCTGCAGCTCAAGGAGCCGCGCGCCCGCGGGCAGCCCCTTGGCCGCGGGCCACGCGGGCGCCGTCGCATCGACGAGGCTCGCCAGCTCACCCTCGCGGTGCAGCGACGCCGGCAGCCATGGCGCCGGCGGCGTCGGCGCGCGGGCGGCGGCGGCCCACTCATTCAAGAGCGGGCTCGGCATGAGCTGCAGATCCTCCTCGCGCAGCGCGACGCTGAAGACGAGCTCATCGGCCGCGGCGCGCCAGGCAAGCATGAGTGCGCGCGCCGCGGCGGTGCGGCCCGCGGCGCTCGCGGCGGGAATGCCCGCGGCGCACTGCGCGGCGGCCGGCAGGAACGGATTCAACTGCACCGGCTGCGGCCACGCGCTCGCATCCATTCCGGCGACCCAGATCCCCGCGTAGGGCAGGATGGGATCCTCGAGAAACGGTGTAAGGGTGACGAGTGCATCGCCGGTGGCGGGCCGGAAGGGCGAACTCATCGCCAGTTCATTGAAGATCTGCAGAGCCTCATCGCGCCGCAGGCTGCGCACGGCCACGTGCAGCTCGCCAAACTCATTCAGCAGCTCGTTGAAGCGCTGCAGCGTCTGCTCGGCCGCGCTCGTGCGCATCGCATCGCCGGGCCAATGCAGCGCGTCGAGCGCGCCGCGAATGCGCACCGCCCACTCGCGCGGCGTGCCGCTGCGCGCTTCAAGGTGCGCCGCTGCAGCGGCGAGGCGTGCGCTCAATGCGGTTGCCGGGCGCGCGCTCGCGGCATGGCGCGTGCGTGGCTGGCGCGCGAGGAGCGTGAGGAGCGCCCGCAGATCGAGCTGCAGAGGCGCAGCCTCGCGCAGCCTCTGATCCACGCGCGCGCGCGCGATCGCATTCGGCTCGGCCCAGTACGGCGCGCACAGCCACGCACTGAAGGTTTCGAACGCGGTCGCGCGTGTCAGCACCGCCAGCGCCGTCAGCGCATGCTGCACGAGCGGCGCGCGCGCGAGCGGCTCACCGCCTTCGATGGCGACCAGGGGATCGCGCCGCTCGGCCTCGCCCTGCACCCAGCCGCGCGGATCGAGGCTTTGACGCAGCAGGGTTGCGAGCCGCTCGCGCAGGCCGGCCGCGCCGGGGAGGACCACGAGCGTGCGCGCCTGCGGGTCCTGCTGCAGGCGCTCACGGCACCAGGCCGCGATGCGCTCGAGCTCCTCGCTGCGGTCTGCGGCGACAACTTTGCGGGCGCTGTGCTCGACGGCGGCGCGGAAGCGCGTGCGGGTGGCATAGCCGAGAGTCTGCCGGGCCTGGCTGATGGCGGTGAGATAGGGCGGCAGATGCGCGAACCCGGCAAACTCCACCGCGCGCTCGCTGCCCACGCTGCCGAGCGCGCGGGCGGCGGCGCGCACGGTAGTCACGCCCTCGGCCGCATGGCGTGCCTGTACCGCGCCCCGCACCTCGGCCAGCAGGCGCCCCTCGCTGCCCGCGGCGCTCGCGCCGAGCGCGCCCAGGCCGATGCCGTATTCGCTTGCCAGCTCGCTCGCGCGGTGCAGGCCCTCCGCCAGCGCGCCGCGGGCGACCAGCTCCAGCTGCTCCGTGAAGTCGACGGCGCACTGCCGCCATAGGAGCCAGTCCTGCGCACCGGTGAGCAGGCGCGGCAGCGGCACTTGCGTCGCGGCCACCTCGATTTCCCGGGCGAGCCACGTGTCGGCCGGCAGCACATCGGGGCTACCCCACACGGCGTGTCCGTGGCTCATCTGGCCGCGCGCCTCCGCCAGGCGCAGCGCCTCGGCACGTTGCCGGGAGGGCACCACGAGGGTGCCGCACGAACGTCCGTTGTCCTCCAGAACTCTAATCAAATGAATCTGATACGCGCGATATCAATTAATCACCTGAACCTCGAGTGCGCATCGACGACATTGCTCGCCTCGGCGGGCGTCGCCGCTGCGTACGCCCTCAGGAGCTCCTCCATGCGGGTGAACACCTCGTGCAGCACCGCCGGCTGCGGCAGGTTCGTGATGCGAAAGTGCGTACGGTACGGGACGTTGAAGCTGACGCCGGGCGCGACCAGCACATGCTTCTGCTCCAGCAGATCGAGCGCGAAGCGCTGATCGTCGAAGTCGGGCAGCTCATGCGTGTCGGCGGCGACGAAGGCATACATGGCGCCGGCCGGCGGTTGAAGGCGCAGAAAACGGCTGGCGCGCGTGGCGGCGAGGATGGCCGCGCGCGATTCGTACAGACGCCCGCCGGGACTGACGAGTTCGCGAATGCTCTGGTGGCCGCCGAGCGCCGTCTGCACCGCCCACTGCGCCGGCACCGCGCTGCACAGGCGCAGCGAGCTCAAGAGCTCGAGGCCCGCGAGGTAATCCTGAGCCTGGCGCACGCGGCCTGAGAAGGATGCCCAGCCCACGCGATAACCGCAGGCGCGGTAGACCTTGGAAAGGCCCGACAGGGTTCCGCACAGCGTGTCGTGCGCGAGGGTCGCCAGCGGCACGAACTCGGCGCCGTCGTAGAGCATCTGATCGTAGATCTCGTCGCTGAAGAGCACGAGCCCGGCGCGCTCGGCGATGCGTACCAGCGCCTCGAGGATGGTGCGCGGATAGACGGCGCCGCTGGGATTGTTCGGATTGATGACGACGAGCGCGCGCGTCTGCGGCGTCACGAGGCGTGCGACTTCCTCAGCGTCGGGAAGAAAACCGTTTTCGGGGCGGCAGGGATAGTGCACGGCGCGGCCGCCGTTCAGGGTGACGGCGGCCGTCCACAGCGGATAGTCGGGGCTCGGGATCAGCACTTCATCGCCGGGATTCAGCAGCGCGCGCAGCACCAGATCAATGAGCTCGCTCACGCCGTTGCCGATGAAAACTTCCTCGGCCGTTACGTGGGCGACGCCGCGCGCCTGCTGCTGCATGACGACCGCCTCGCGTGCCGGGAAGATGCCTTGCTGATGGCAATAGCCCTCCCCGGCGGCGAGATTTTCGATGATCGCGAGTCGCATGGTCTCCGGGGTGCGGAAGCCAAACGCGCCCGGATTGCCAATGTTGAGGGAGATAATTTCGTAGCCGAGCCGCTCGAGCTCATGGGCGCGGCGTGCGAGGCGCCCGCGGATCTCATACTTGACGTCGCGCAGGCCTGCGCTGGCGTGCAGGTTCGAATCGGCAGGCATCGAAGCAGAATAGCGTTTCCGCCGCGCTCTGCCCAGCGCCGCCGCTCCAGCTACGGCCGTGGCGTCAGCCGATCTCGCGCCAACGGTGGCAGGCGACGTGGCGCCCGTCGCTGAGCGCCTCCCATGCGGGAATTTCGCTGCGACAGCGCGCGATCACATGCGGGCAGCGCGCGTGAAACACGCAGCCGTGGGGCGGCGCGAGCGCCGAGGGCGGCTCGCCCGGCAGGGTCTGCGCGAGCCGCGCCGGCTGCACCTGCGGATCGGGGATCGGGATCGCCGCGAAGAGCGCGCGCGTATACGGGTGCAGCGGATGCGCGTACAGGAGCTGCGCGGGGGCGAGCTCCATCATGCGCCCGAGGTACAACACCAGCACGCGTTCGCACAGCTCGCGCACCACCGCGAGATTGTGGCTGATGAAGAGGAGCGCGAGGCCGTGCTCCGCTTTGAGAGCGCCCAGGAGCTCGATGATCTGCGCCTGCATCGACACGTCGAGCGCGCTCACGGCCTCATCGCACACGAGGAGCTTGGGATGCAGGATCATGGCGCGCGCGATGGCGACCCGCTGGCATTGACCCCCGCTCAGCTCATGCGGATAGCGCCACGCCAGATCCTGCGCGAGGCCGAGCTGCGCCAAAAGTCCGCGCACGGCGCGCTCTCGGGCACGCGCATCCAGATCCGGGCGATGCACCGTCAGGGGTTCGCCGATGAGGGCCTCGACTGGCATGCGCGGGTCAAGACTGGCGAGCGGATTCTGGAAGATGATCTGGACTTCGCGGCGCAGCCGCTGCCGCTCGGCGCCGGCAAGAGCCGCGACGTCGCGGCCGCTCCACAGGATCCGCCCCGCGCTGCGCGGCACGAGCGCCAGAATGGCGCGCGCCAGAGTGGACTTGCCGCAGCCGGATTCACCGACGACGCCGAGCGCCTCATGGGCGCGCATCGCGAAGTCCACTCCCGCCACCGCCCGCAGCGGCACGCGGCGGCCCCAGGCGCCGCGCCGCACCCGATAATGCACCTCGAGGTCCTGCACTTGGAGCAGCGGCTCGCTCACGGGTCGGCCCCGTTGATCCGGGGCGCGGCGCGCAGCAGTGCCTGCGTGTACGGGTGCGCGGGTGAGCGCAGGAGGGTGGCGACCGGCGCGCACTCGACGATGCGCCCGGCCGACATGACGGCGACCCGGTCGGCGAGCCCCGCGACCACGCCGAAGTCGTGCGTGATGAGTACCAGTGACAGGCGCTGCGCGCGTTTCAGTTCCGCCAGCAGCGCCAGTATCTGCGCCTGGATGGTCACGTCGAGCGCCGTCGTCGGCTCATCGGCGATGACGAGCGCAGGCTCACAGGCGAGCGCCGTGGCGATCATGACGCGCTGGCGCATACCGCCCGACAACTCGTGCGGATACTGGCGGGCGCGGCGCGCCGCATCCGGCAGATGGACCCTCGAGAGCAGCTCCAGCGCACGGGCGCGCGCCGCGCGCCAGGAGAGCGCGGCGTGTTTGACGAGCGGCTCGGCGACCTGATCGCCCACGCACAGGTGCGGCGTGAGCGAAGTCATCGGATTCTGGAAAATCATCGCCATGCGCGCGCCGCGGATGCGGTCGAGCGCCGCGGGCGCGGCGCCGAGGAGCTCCTGGGATTCGAAGCGGGCGCAGCCGCTGGCGTGGCCACCCGGCGCGAGGAGCCCCATGAGGGCGAGAAACGCCTGGCTCTTGCCCGCACCCGACTCGCCCACGATGCCGACGCATTCACCGCGCGCAACGCGCAGCGAGAAATCGCTGACGCAGCTCACCGCCCCATAGCGCACCTCGAGGTGCTCGACCTGCAGAAGCTCGGGCGCGCTCATGGCGCGCGCTCGCGCGGGTCGAGCGCATCGCGCAGCGCATCGCCGACGAGGCTGAAGGAGAGCAGCAGCGTGATCAGAAAGCCCGCCGGCACGAGCAGCATCCACTGCGCCGACTGCATCTCGCGCGCGCCGTCGTTGATCAGATTGCCCAGGCTCGGCAGCGGCTCCTGCACGCCGAGGCCGAGAAAGCTCAAAAAACTCTCAAACAAGATCATCTGCGGAATCGCCAGCGTCGCGTAGGCCACCAGGGTGCCGCTGAGGTTCGGCACGATGTGACGCCAGAGCATGGCCGCGGGCGTGACGCCGAACGCGCGCGCGGCCTCGACGAACTCGCTCCGCGCCAGCACCCGGGTCTGGCCGCGCACGATGCGCGCGATGGTCAGCCAGCCGACGGCGCCGATGGCGACGAACAGTACGACGAGACTGCCGCGCTCGAATAGCGTCGTCAGGATGATGACGATGAATAAATAGGGCAGCGAGTACAGCACGTCGACCGCGCGCATCATGAGCTCATCGGTGCGGCCGCCGCTGTAACCCGCCACCATGCCCCAGACGAGGCCGATGACGAGGCTCACGGCGCTGGCGAGGAGACCGATCACGAGCGAGATGCGCACGCCGTACAAGGTGCGCACGAACAGATCGCGCCCCAGCCGGTCGGTGCCGAGCCAATGCGCGCCGCTGCCGAGCTGCGGCGGAACCGCCAGCGCGTCCCAGTCGAGGCTGTCGTAGCGAATGCCCGAAAGCTGCGGGCCGGCGAACGCGAGGAGCGCGATCAGGGCAATGACGGCGCCGGCGATGAGCGCGACACGCCGGCTGCGCAGGCGCTGCCAGGCCTGGCGCCAATAGCCGTGCGCGCGGGCGCGCACCTCAGGCGCCATGAGCGACCCGCGGATCGAGCCAGCCGTGGATGAGGTCCGCCGCCAGGTTGCACAGCAGCGTGATGAGGGCGTAGACGATGACCATGCCCATGATGAGCGTGTAGTCGCGGTTGATGGCGCCCTCGACCAGATAGCGCCCGCTGCCCGGAAGCCCGAAGACCGTCTCCACCACGAGGGATCCGGTGACGACGAATGCCGTCGCGGGGCCGAGGTAGCTGACGACCGGCAGCATCGCCGGCGGCAGCGCATGGCGCCAGATGACGCGCCGGCTGCCGAGGCCCCGGGCGCGCGCCGCGCGAATGTAGTCGCTCTGCAGCACTTCGAGCAGGCTGCTGCGCGCGAGGCGCGCGATATAGGCGAGGAGCGGCAGCGCGAGCGTGATGACCGGCAGCACCAGATAGTAGGGGTTGCCGCCCTGCCATCCGGCGACCGGCAACCAGCGCAGTCCGAGGCCAAAAACGAGCGCCAGGAGCGGCCCCGTGACAAAGCTCGGCAGCACCACGCCAAGCACCGCCAAGCCCATGATGCCGTGGTCGACCGCGCTGCCCCGGCGCAGCGCCGCCCAGATGCCGAGCGGCACGCCCGCCGCGAGTGCGACGACGAGCGCCGCGCAGCCCAGCAGCACACTGACGGGCAGTCCCTGCGCGAGCAATGCGCCGACGCTGACGTCGCGATATTTCAGGGAGGGGCCGAAGTCGCCATGCCCGAGCGCGCGCAGATAGCGCAGGTACTGCACCGCGAGCGGCTGATCGAGACCGTAGGCGCGCTCGAGGTTGGCCTTCACCTGCGGGTTGAGCGCTTGCTCGGCATCAAAGGGCCCGCCCGGCGCAGCGCGCACGACGACGAACGCGAGCGTGACGATGATGAACAGAGTGGGCGGGAGTGCGGCCAGGCGACGCGCGGCGTACGCGAGCATTCGAGCGTCATCTCCTTTGCGACCGCGCCGCCCGGGGGTTGACGGGTGCGCCTGCAGTGTACACTTGCACTCCTGAAGCGTGCGAACAGGACCCTCGATGAAGCGAATTCTAGTCGGCATCAAACGCGTCGTGGACGCCAACGTGCGCATCCGCGTGAACCCGGACGGCACGGGGGTGATGACGGACGGGGTGAAGATGGCGATCAACCCGTTCGATGAAATTGCGCTCGAGGAGGCGCTGCGCATCAAGGAGCGCGGCGCGGCCGAGGAGGTGGTCGTCGTCAGCATCGGAGGCGCCGACGCGCAGCAGCAGCTGCGCACGGCGCTGGCGATGGGCGCGGATCGCGCGCTGCATGTACGCAGCGATACGCCGGTCGAGCCGCTGACCGCGGCGCGGGTTTTTCTCCAGCTGATCGCCCGTGAGGAGCCCTTCCTCGTGATCCTCGGCAAGCAGGCGATCGATGATGACAACAGCCAGACGGGCCCGATGCTCGCGGCGCTGTGGAATCGTCCGCAGGCAACCTTTGCCTCCAAGATCGAGCTGGCGGCGAGCACCGCCACAGTGACGCGCGAGGTCGATGCGGGGCTGGAAACCATCGAGGTCGACCTGCCGGCCGTCATCACCACCGACCTGCGCCTGAATGAGCCGCGCTACGTGAAGCTGCCCGACATCATGAAGGCCAAGAAGAAGCCGCTCGATACACTGACGCTCGCCGAGCTCGGCGTCGAGCCGCGCACGGCGCTCAAGCTGGTGCGCTTCGAGGCGCCGTCGCAGCGCCAGAAGGGCGTGCTGGTCAAGGACGTGGCGCAGCTCGTTGGCGAGCTGCGCAAGCGGGGAGTCATCTGATGGCGCGGATTCTCATCGTCGCCGAACACGACGGCACGACCCTCAACCCCGCGACCGCCAAGTGCGTCACCTGCGCGCGCCAGCTGCCGGAGGCGACGATCAGCATTGCGGTGTGCGCCCTTGATGCGCGCGCGGTCGCCGCGCAGGCCGCGCGCCTGGCAGGCGTCGCGCGCGTGCTCAAGGTGGAGCATCCCGCCAATGCACAACCGCTCGCCGCGTTGCTCGCGCCGCAGATTGTCGCGCTCGCGGCCGGATTCACGCACATCCTGGGACCGTCGACGACCTTCGGCAAGGATCTCATGCCGCGCGTGGCGGCGCTGCTCGACTGCGCGCAGGTGAGCAACATCATGGCGGTCGAGGGTGCGACGCGCTTTCGCCGTCCGACCTATGCGGGCAACGCCATCGTGACGGTCGAGTGCGCAGCCGGCGCCCCGCTCGTCGGCACCGTGCGCACGGCATCGTTCGAGGCGGCCGGCGCCGGCGGCACGGCCGCCGTGGAGGCGGTGAAGGTTGACGCCGTGCTGCCCACGCACACCCGCTTCGTGACGCGCGCGGCGGCCAAAGCCGACCGCCCGGATCTGCAGTCGGCAACCCGCGTCATCTCCGGAGGCCGGGCGCTCGGCAGCGCCGAGAATTTCAAGATCCTCTACCAGCTTGCCGATGAGCTCGGCGCCGCGGTCGGTGCGTCACGCGCTGCGGTCGACGCCGGCTTTGCCGCGAATGACATGCAGGTGGGACAGACCGGCAAGATCATCGCGCCGGAGCTCTACATCGCGATTGGAATTTCCGGCGCGATCCAGCATCTCACCGGCATCAAGGATGCGCGCACCATCGTCGCCATCAATAAGGACGCGGAGGCGCCGATCTTCGAGATCGCCGATTTCGGTCTCGTCGGCGACCTCTTTCAGATCGTCCCGGAGCTGCAGCGCCTGGTGGCGGGCAGCCGTACGCTCAAAGCTGAGTGAGCAGGTGCGCGGCGGCGGAGACCTTGAACTCGCGCGGCGCCTCGACATTGACGCGCTCGGCGACGCCGTCCTTGACGATGAGGGCGAAGCGCTGGCCGCGCATGCCGAGGCCGAAATCGCGGCCATCGAGCTCCAGTCCGAGCGCGCGGGTGTAGTCGCCGTTGCCGTCGGCGAGCATCAGCACCTTGCCAGCGACGTTGGACGACTTGCCCCAGGCGTTCATCACGAAGACATCGTTCACGGACATGCAGGCGATGGTGTCGACCCCCTTCGCCTTGAGCTTCTCGGCGAGCTCGACAAATCCGGGCAGGTGCTTGGCGTCGCAGGTCGGGGTGAATGCGCCGGGCACGGAAAACAGCAGCACCTTCTTGCCGCAAAAGAGTTCGTCGGTTTTCACATCCTTCGGGCCATCCGGCCCCATGGTCTTCAGCGTGCCCGAAGGCATGCGCTCGCCGGCCTTGATCGACATGGATGCGCTCCCTTAAGAGGTGATAGAGCCTTAAACCGCGCCTAGGACTGCTTGGCGCGTATTTCCCACAAATGCGCCAGGCGCTCGAGCTTCGGATCGCCCTTGACGAGCTCGAAGGTCTTTTGCGCGTCGTCCTTCTTGCCGGCATGCAGCTGCGCAATGCCGAGGATGAGGCGCGTGTCGGCTTCGCTGCGCAGGCCGCCCTTGGCGAGGGCCTCGGTCAGGGCCTGCACGGCCTTGTCGTATTGCTGGTAGCTGAAGTAGGCAAGCCCGAGGCCCGCGTCCTTCGCGCCGGTTTTGGCGGCGGCGGCATCGGCGGCGATCTTGGCGAGCGAGGCCTGGTCGATCGCCACTTTCTTTTTGACCGACTCCAGCAGCTGCGCACTGTGCGTCTTGACCGCCGCGGTCGCGAACACGTTTTTCTGCTGCCCGGCCTCGAGCACGCGCTGCGCCTCGCCCGGGGAGCCCTGGTCGTTGGCCAGCGAGGCCATCTCGATATAGTCCTCGGCGCCCTTCAACGCGTCGACGTCGAAGGCGAGCCGATACGCCTGCAGCAGGAACGGATCGCTCTGGCCGGGCGTCTGAATGATCGTGAACAGCAGCTCGCGCCAATTCTCGCTCGTCGGATAGTAGGTCACGCGGGTATCGATGGCCTGCGCGGTGCAGGCGGCGTCGTTGAGCTTGATGCAGGAACTCAGCTCGAGTTTCAGCAGATCCTCGGTCGGCTTCTGTCCCTTCTTCGATTGCGCGTCGATGTGCGCGCTGATCGACTGCAATGCGCCCTTATAGTCGCCCTTCAGGTAATACGCCTGGTCGACGATGGTGTAGACATCCTCGTTGGCGTTGCCTTCCTTGATCCCCCGCTCGCCGTATTGAATGGCCTTGTCGTACGCCTTCGCCTGGTAGTTGAGCTGCGCGAGCGTGCGCAGGCGCGCGGGCAGGTCGGCCTTGTCGAGGTAGCGCGAGTCGACGATGCTCTCGAGAGATTTCTCGGCGTCGACCATGTCGTTGGTGCGCGAGTACATGTAGAGGTACATCTGGTTCATCGTGAACTCGTCGTACTCGGACTTGTTGGGCACATCCTGTGCCTCTTTGAGATGCGTCAGCGCCCCGTCATAGTCCTGCTTCTCAAGCGCGTCCTGCGCAGCTTTCAGCGGCTTACCCATCGCCGCGCTGAGCTTGGGCTTCTCTTCGGCCTTATCCGCCGCTGTGGCGCTCGCGAGCGGCAGCACACTCAGCGCCGCAACGAGTGCGACGCCCAGGAGCCGCGCGGCGCGTGTCGTCGGCAACCCCCTCAGCATGGCGGGCACGCGCTCGCTCATTCCTTGAATTCGCCGGTATTGACGAAGCCGATTCTCTTCATGCGGTTGCGCTGGGCGGCGGCGAGGACGCGCGCCACCGTGTCATAGAGGGCCCTGCGATCCGGGCGCAGGTGGATCTCGGGCTGCGGATCCTTGACGGCCTCGGTGCGGAAGTAGCCTTCCAGAGTGTCGATGTTCTGAACCACCGTGCCGTTCCAGACGATGGTGCCGTCGAAATCGATCTCGAGGTCAATGACCTCGGGGCGCTGATCCTGCGGCGGCGGCGGCTGATTGGTCTGCGGCATGTCGAGCTTCACCGCGTGCGTCATGATCGGCAGCGTGATGATCAGCATGATCAGCATCACCAGCATGACGTCGATCAGCGGTGTCGTATTGATGTCGCACATCGGGGCACCTTCTTCGGTGCCCATGCTCATGGCCATGGTTTAATCTCCCTCAGCGCGATCCGCGAATGCCGTGGTCCGGCTCGGTCAGAAAGCCGACCTTCACCACCCCGCCGCGTTGAATCCCATAGATCACCCGCCCGACGAACTCGAAGCGCGTGCCGCGGTCGGCGCGGATGTGGATCTCGGGCTGCGGCTTTTTGACCGCGGCGGCCTTCACCTGATTGATGAGGTCATTCAACGTCGCAATCTGCTTGTCGTTCCAGTAGATCGTCCCGGTCTTGCTGACCGCCACCGTGATGTTCTCCGGCTTCGTGGTCGTCGGTATGTTGACGGCCTTTGGCAGGTCGACCTTCACAGTGCGGGTGATGACCGGGATGGTGATGAGAAAGATGATGAGCAGCACGAGCATCACGTCCACGAGCGGCGTCGTATTGATCGTCGCCATCATGGACGGGCCGTCGCCCGACGGGGAACCCACATTCATCGACATGCTGGCCCTTCCTCTGTCGCCCTGGGTTGGCCGCGAAACGCGCGCCCTATTTGCGCAGCGCCGCAGCCGGCGCGGCCGCCGGCCGGGTGCCGCCCATGTCATTGCCGCCGACGCGGGCACCGCCGACGAGGTAGGCATGCAGGTCGGAGGCGAAGTTGCGCAGTGAATCCTGCAGGGACTTGTTGCGGCTCAAGAGCCAGTTGTAACCCATGACCGCGGGCACGGCGACCGCGAGACCCAGCGCCGTCATGATGAGGGCCTCACCGACGGGTCCGGCGACCCGATCGATGCTCGCCTGTCCGGCGATGCCGATGGACACCAGCGCGTTCAAGATGCCCCACACCGTACCGAAGAGGCCGACGAACGGCGACACCGAACCGACGGTGGCGAGGAAGGCGAGCCCCGACTGCAGTTTGGCGTTCACGTGCTCGACCGAGCGCTGCAGCGACAGCGTGATCCATTCGTGCAGGTCGATGCGATCGGTGAGGCGGCCGTCGTGATGCGAAGCGGCGCGCAGGCCATCCTCGGCAATGCCGCGAAAGTCGTTGCCCTTGGGCAGCCGCTCGACACCGTCCTTCAGCGAGGGCGCCGTCCAGAACTGCTTTTCCACCAGGCGCGATGCGCGCCGCAGCTTCGCCTGGTCCCACAGCTTCACCAGCATGATGTACCAGGAAAACAGCGACATCAGCAGCAACAGGATGAGTACCCCGCGCGCGATGGGATCGCCTTGCGCCCACAGGGCGCCCAGACCGTAGGGATTGTCGACAGTGACTGCGTTAGCGTGGGTTTCCATATTGTCCTCGGAGCAATAAAAAGCCGGGCAAGCCCGGCGTATAGTTAATTTTTCAGCTGAAACTTGATGGCGAAGTTGACGCAGGCGGTAACGGGCTTGCCGTCCTCGGTGCCGGGATTGTAATGCCCGGCTTTGGCGAGCTTGAGCGCGCCCTCATCGAGACGGGCGCTGCCGGAGGTCTTGGCGATGGTCGGCTCCTCGGAGAGCTTGCCGTTCGGTGCCACGCAGGCGTGGACCGTCGCCGAGCCTTCCTCCCCTAATCGCATGGACGCCGCAGGATAGTAGTCCGCGGTATTGGGGAAATTCTTGCCGGGACTGGGGTTGGTTTTATTCGTCGCGTGCACCGGAGCCGCCGCCTTCACCGGCTGATTGGTCACATCCGTGATCGCGGTGGATTGGACGGGCTCAGCGGGAAGATCGATCGTGATGTCCGGCGGCGGCACCTCCACCGGCGGACGCTCGAATTCCGGCGGCGGCGGCGGCGGCGGCAGGTCATGCTGCTGCACCTCTTCGATGATGTTGGTCTGGATCGGCGGGGCGATGATTTCCATGGCGCGGCGCGCCAGCCCGGTCGCGAGCCCATAGGCGAGCAGCACGTGCATCAGAATAATGACGATGAGAACAATGGCACGGCGCGAGAGAAACGAGGCGTCTTGTTGTTGTGCGTAGGCGGACATTGTTTAGCGTTACGAAGTAATGTTTTCTGGATCGCCAAGACCGGACGCGGGCGCGTCCGGTCTCGGACCATGTTCTAGTGGCACCGCCCCATCGTGGCGTGCGCCCTCGTGATCCCCTCGCTCGTGTCAGGCTGCCCGATGCGGCGACCCGAGTGTGCCGCACGGCAGATGAGCGTGACTGTAACCGCTGCTACTCGCACTGACAACTTCCGCGCGTCGCCGCTCACTCGGAATGATCAGTCACCGCACCGCAGGAGGCGCTGCCGACGAGACGCGCGTATTTCGCGAGCACGCCGGCCGTCGCATAGGGTTTGCGCGGCTGCCACCCCTGGCGGCGCCGCTTGAGCTCTGCAGCCGTGAGCTCGACCTGCAGGGTCCGCTTGCGGGCATCAATGCTCACGCGATCACCGGGCTTCAGCAGCGCGATCGGACCCGCGCAGGCAGCCTCCGGGGCAATATGTCCAACCACGAAGCCGTGACTGCCACCGGAGAAGCGGCCATCGGTGATGAGCGCCACCTTGTCGCCCAGGCCGCGGCCCACGAGCGCGCCGGTGGGGCTGAGCATCTCGCGCATTCCCGGTCCGCCCTTCGGACCCTCGTAGCGAATGACGACCACGTCGCCGGCGCGCACGCGGCCTTCGAGAATGGCGGCGGTGGCGCGTTCCTCGCCGTCGAACACGCGCGCCGGGCCGCTGAACGCGAGGCCCTCTTGGCCGCTGATCTTGGCGACCGCGCCCTCGGGTGCCAGATTGCCGTATAACACGATGAGGTGACTGTCTTTTTTCAGAGGATTGCTTAAGGGTCTGATGATGTCCTGCCCGGCGGGATAGGGTGCGACGTCGGCAAGATTTTGGGCGAGGGTGGCACCGGTGACCGTCATGCACTCACCGTGCAGATAACCGGCGTCGAGGAGCGTCTTCATCAGCGGCTGGATCCCGCCGACCGCCACCAGATCCGACATCAAATAGCGCCCGCTGGGGCGGACATCGGCGAGCACCGGCACGCGGCGCCCGATGCGCGTGAAGTCATCCAAATGCAGCTTGACCCGCGCGGCGTGCGCGATCGCGAGCAAGTGCAGCACGGCATTGGTGGAGCCGCTGAGCGCAATCGTCACCGTGATGGCATTCTCGAAGGCCTTGCGGGTGAGAATGTCGGCCGGGCGGATGCCCGCCTCGAGCAGGCGCACGACGGCCTCCCCGGCGCGGCGGCAGTCGAGGCGCTTCGCCTCCCCCACCGCCTCCTGGGCGGAGCTGTTCGGCAGCGACAGCCCGAGCGCCTCGATGGCCGAGGCCATCGTATTCGCGGTGTACATGCCGCCGCAGCTGCCGGCACCGGGGATCGCGGTCAGCTCGACCTCACGCAGCTGCGCGTCGCTGATCTGCCCGGCCGCCCGGGCACCGATGGCCTCGAACACCGTGACAATGTCGCGCCGCTGTTCGCCCGGCCGGATCGTGCCGCCATAGACAAATACGCCCGGCCGGTTGAGCCGCGCGATCGCCATGGCACAACCGGGCATGTTCTTGTCGCATCCGCCGATTGCGACCACGCCGTCGAAGCCCTCGGCCGCCACCACCGTCTCGATCGAGTCCGCGATCACCTCCCGCGAGACGAGCGAATAGCGCATCCCGGGCGAGCCCATCGAGATGCCGTCGGAGACGGTAATGGTATTAAAGAGAACGCTCTTGCCCCCGGCGGCATCCGCGCCGGCAACTGCCTCCTCGGCGAGCTCGCGGATGTGCATGTTGCACGGCGTGAGGCGCGCCCAGGTGGACGCCACGCCGATCTGCGGCTTGTCGAAGTCGGCATCACGGAATCCCACCGCGCGCAGCATCGCGCGCGCGCCGGTCTGCTTCAGGCCGTCGACGACCAGGCGCGAGTACTGGCGCAGATCGCCCACTTTTTTTGTGCTCATATCATCCAGGTCCGACCCGACGCCCAAGACTACCACCTGTCCACTCAACTGCCCGTGTCGACCAGGCGGCGTTCGCGCAAGGTGATGATGACGACGCCGGCGAGAGTGATGGCGCCGCCGATGATCAGGCGCTCGGAGAGCCATTCGCCGAGAAACACGACGCTCAGGATCACGGAGAACAGCGGCGAGAGCGTCGTGACCGGCGCGACGCTGGTGACGGGGTAGCGCTGCACCAGATAGAAATAGCCCGTGTGCGCCACGAGGCTCGCGGCGAGCGCCGTGAAGGCGAGCGCCGCCCAGGCGCCCCAGGAGATGTGCGCGAGCGCGCTCAGGTCCGGCCGCTCGAACTCGACGGAGAGCACAAGGAGGACCGGCAGGCTGAGCCAGGCAATCCAGGCCTGCAACTCGAGCGGCTTGAAGCCGTGCAGTTTCTTGATCGCAATGAGCCCGACGCAGCCGACGAAGGCACCGCCGATGACGAGGCTCAGGCTCTGCCACTGCGAGGCGACCCGCGGGTCAAAGCCCATGACCAGCACGCCCGCGAACGAGAGCCCGATGCCGCTCCAGCGCCGCCAGTGCACCACCTCGCCCAGCAACGCCACCGACAGCAGTGTGGCGAACGGCACACTCAGCTGGCTCGCGATGGCCACCGCCGCCACATTGGTGGAGATACCCAGGCCCCAGAAGTACAGCGCAAACTGCAACGCGCCGGTGAAAATCGCCGCCACGGCGAGCGCGCTCATCTGGCCGCGCTGCACGCGCAACCACGGCACCAGCACCACGGCGAGAATCAGAAAGCGCAGCAGCGTGAAGAGGATCGACGGAATCTGCGCCAGGCCGAACTTGCTGACGACCAGATTCACGCCCCAGATGAGGTTGATGCCGACGAGCAGCGCGAGGTCACGCGGCTCGATGGCGTGCGTCGCCGGCGGGGGCCGGTTCTGCGCCGGCAGGAGCGAGAGCTTCTCGGCGTGCACGCGGTGAGACTCAGGCGGCGGGATGGCATCAGTCTAACAATTTGCGCCGCGCCGGATGCGCTCTTCGCGCCTATTTGACAAGCGCGCGCCGGTTGTGATGACATCGGGCGAGTTTGGTATTTGGAACCCGCGTGCCATGGCCTTCGACGCAGGCGCTGAGCTGATTCCCGCGACTCCGGAAGCCTCCGGAATTGTCGGCGTCGTGCTGCTCGCGCTATTCCTCGGGGCGCTCCTCATGAGGAGCGGCCGGCGCGGGGCGCTCGCACACGCCTGATCAGGCAGACGCGAGAAAACAACAAACCCCGCACCGGCCAGCGAGCCGCTGCGGGGTTTTTTTTGCTGGCCTGCGCTTGCGCGCAGGCGGCGCGCTCGAGAGGCTCTTAGGCCATGGGGAGTGTGACGATGCGACTGTACGCTCAGAAGGATGTCGACCGCAAAGCCCTGAAGGGCGCGCGGATCGCGGTGCTCGGCTTTGGCAGCCAGGGCCGGGCGCATGCGCTCAATCTGCAAGACAGCGGCTTCGACGTCGTCGTCGGCGTGCGCCGAAAAGGCAAGAGCTGGGGCAAGGCGCGCCGCGAGGGACTGGCCGTCGCCCCGCCGCCCGAGGCGGTGGCAGGCGCGGATCTGGTGGCGATGCTGGTGCCGGATACGGCGCAGAAGGCGCTCTACCTCGAGGTGGCCGCGAACCTCAAGAAGGGCGCCACCTTGCTCTTTGCGCACGGCTTCAACATTCACTTCAAGCAGATCCGCCCGCGCAAGGATCTCGACGTGGTGCTGATCGCGCCCAAGGGTCCGGGTGATCTGGTGCGGCGCCAGTACCAGCAGAGTCGCGGCGTCCCCTGCCTCATCGCCGTGTCACAGGATGCGAGCGGCCACGCGCAGGCCCGCGCCCTCGCCTATGCGCATGGCATCGGCGGCACGCGCGGCGGCGTGCTCGAAACGACTTTCGCCGAAGAGACCGAGACCGATCTGTTTGGCGAGCAGGCGGTGCTGTGCGGCGGCGCCACCGAGCTCGTGGTGCGCGGTTTTGAGACGTTGGTCGAGGCGGGCTATCAGCCCGAGGTTGCCTACTACGAATGCATGCATGAGCTGAAACTCATCGTCGACCTGCTGCACGAGGGCGGACTGAAGAAGATGCATGAGTTCATCAGCGACACCGCGAAGTACGGCGATCTCACGCGCGGGCCGCGCATCGTGGACGCCCGCGTGAAGAAGGAGATGAAGAAGGTGCTGAAGGAAGTGCAGAACGGCAAGTTTGCGCGCCAATGGATCGCTGAGAGCGCCGGCGGCGGGCGCAATTTCCGCCGCATGCTGAAGCAGGACCTGCAGCACCCCGTCGAAAAGGTGGGCGCGGCGCTGCGCGCACGCATGCCCTGGCTCAACGCCCGCCGCGCCTGAAACCGGAAGGCCTGCGATGCCGATCGAGATGCAAGTGGGAGAGCAGACGCCGATGACCGATCGGCGCCTCGGCGGCGTGCACTTCGACGACATCGTCGCCGCGCGGCGCCTGCTGGCGAAGACCCTGACGCCCACTCCGCTCGTGACGCATCCACTGCTCTCGCAGCGCGTCGGCGCCGAAACGCACGTGAAGCTCGAGAACACCGTGCCGCTGGGCTCCTTCAAACTGCGCGGCGGACTGCACCTGCTCGCCTCATTGACAGCCGAGCAGCGCGCGCGCGGGCTCGTGACGGCGACGCGCGGCAACCACGGGCAGTCGCTCGCCAGCGCCGCGCAGCGTCACGGCGTGCGCTGCGCGGTGTTCGTGCCGGTGGGCAACAATGCGGACAAGAATGCCGCCATCAGCGCGCTCGGTGCCACCGTCACCGCGGCGGGCGAGGACTTCGATGCCGCCTGGGAGGCGGCGCTCGCCTACGCCGGGCAGAGCGGCATGATCGCCGTGCATCCGTCGCGCGAGCCCAAACTCATGGCGGGGTACGCAACGGTCGCGCTCGAGATGCTCGAGCAGGCGGCCCAGCCGCTCGACGTGCTGTTCATCCCGGTGGGCGGCGGCAGTCTCGCGGCGGGCATGGGCCTCGTCTATAAGGCGCTTTCGCCGCATACGCGGCTGATCGGCGTGCAGAGCACGGCCGCCCCGGCGCTCGCGCGCGCCTGGCACAGCGGCGAGATGCGCGACTACCCGGTCGGCGAGACGCTCGCTGACGGCCTCGCCGCGCGCGTGCCCGCACCCGACACCGTCGCCATCCTGCGCGAGGTGCTCGATGACATGATCGAGGTGAGCGAGGCGCAGCTCGCGGATGCCATCCGCTGCTTCGCCGAGACCCTGCATCAGATGGCCGAAGGCGCGGGCGCCGCGGCGCTGGCGGGCGCGCTGCAGCTGCGGCGGCGCATTGCCGGCGAGCGCGTCGGCGTGGTGCTCTCCGGCGGCAACATCAACTCCCAGGAACTCTCGCGAATTCTGCACGGCGAACTGCTGCCGCACGCCGAGCGCAGCGCCTTTCTCGCGGCGCAGCTTGCGGACATGGAATACGGCTCACGTGGCGCCTGAAGGCGCCGATTGAGGATGCCCCTATGCTGACCCAGCCTGAACCGGTAATCATATTTGATACCACCTTGCGCGACGGCGAACAGTCGCCGGGATGCAGCATGGCGCGCGCCGAGAAACTGCGCGTCGCGCGCGCGCTCGCGGAGCTCGGCGTCGACGTCATCGAGGCGGGCTTTCCCGCCGCCTCGCGCGGTGACTGGGAGAGCGTCAACGCGGTGGCGCGCGAGGTGCACGGCGTCAGCATCTGCGCGCTGGCGCGCTGCAATCGCGAGGACATCGAGCTTGCCGCGAAGGCGCTCGCCGATGCGCCGCGCCACCGTCTGCACGTGTTTCTCGCGACCAGCGCGATCCACCGCCAATACAAGCTCAACATGGCGCAGGATGAGATTCTGCGCCTCGCGGTCGATGCGGTGCGTATCGCGCGCGATCTGTGCGCCGACGTGGAGTTCTCGCCCGAGGATGCCTCGCGCACCGAGCTCGAGTTCCTCGCGCAGGTGGTCGAGGCGGTGATCGATGCCGGCGCGACCACCGTCAACATTCCCGACACGGTCGGCTACACGGTCCCGGATGAGTTCGCGGAGCTCTTTCGCTATCTGCGCAAAAATGTGCGCGGCATCGAGCGCGCCACGCTCTCCGTGCACTGTCACGACGATCTGGGGATGGCGGTGGCGAACAGCCTGACGGCCGTGGTCGCCGGCGCGCGGCAGATCGAGTGCACGATCAACGGCATCGGCGAGCGCGCCGGCAACTGCTCATTGGAGGAGGTCGTGATGGCGCTCAAGACGCGCGCGAGCTTCTTCAATCTAAGCCATCGCGTGCAGACGACCAAGCTCTATCCGACTTCGCGCCTAGTCTCGAGCATCACCGGACAGCCGATACCGCGCAACAAGGCGATCGTCGGCGAGAACGCCTTTGCGCATGAATCCGGAATCCACCAGCACGGCATGCTCAAGCATCACTCGACCTACGAGATCATGCGCCCCGAGGACGTCGGCCTCACGCGCAGCCATCTCGTCCTCGGCAAGCACAGCGGCCGCCACGCCTTTCGCGAACGCGTGCGCGAGCTCGGCTTCGAGCTCGATGAGCTGGAGTTCAACCGGGTGTTCGCCGATTTCAAAGCGCTCGCGGATAAAAAGAAGGAGCTCTTTGACGGCGACATCGAGGCGCTGGTGTTGCGCGCGGAAGGCTCCGCCGCAGGGCCGTGGAGCCTGCTCGCGCTCAGAACGGTGGCCGACAGCGCCAGCGCCGCAGAAGCGCACGTACGGCTGCAGCACTGCGACGGGCGCGTCGTCGAGCGCTCGGCGCACGGCGACGGCCCGGTGGACGCCGCATTCAAGGCGATCGAGGCGGCCACCGGCATCGAGGCGTCGCTGCGCAAGTTCGAGCTGCGCAGCGTGTCGGTGGGTGAGGACGCGCAGGGTGAGGCGATCGTCTACGTGGAATACAATGAGCGCAACTATCGCGGCACGAGCGTCAGCACCAATATCGTGGAATCGAGCACCATGGCGTTTCTCGAAGTGCTGAATCGCATCGAGCTCGCGCAGGCGAGCGCGCGCTCGCGCGAGGAACGCGCGGGCGGGCCGCGCGTGCTGCCCGCCGCCGTGTAGGTTATTCGAGGAGCTCTCATGCCGATCCCCGCCACCAAATTCATCTGGTTCAACGGCAAGCTCGTCCCCTGGGAGAAGGCGACGGTGCACGTGCTGTCGCATGCGCTGCACTATGGCTCGTCGGTCTTCGAGGGTCTGCGCGCCTATCAGACGGCGCGCGGCCCGGCGATCTTCCGCCTGCGCGACCATACGCGCCGCATGTTTGACTCGGCGAAGATCTACCGCATGCCCATGCCCTTCTCGATCGATGAGATCAACGCCGCCTGCCGCGAGGTGGTCGCGGTGAACGGCCTCGCGCGCGGCGCCTACATCCGACCGCTCGCCTTTCGCGGCTATGGAGAGATCGGCGTGACGCCGAAGATCGAGCCGCCGACAGACGTGGCGATCGCCGCCTGGGAATGGGGCAAGTATCTGGGCCACGCGAGCGAGGAGGAAGGCGTCGACGTCTGCGTCTCCTCCTGGAACCGCGTGGCGCCGAACACGCTGCCGGCGCTCGCCAAGGCGGGCGGCAACTATCTGTCGAGCCAGCTCATCGGCCAGGAGGCGCGGCGCTTGGGATTTGCCGAAGGCATCGGGCTTGCCGCCGACGGCACGGTAAGCGAAGGCGCGGGCGAGAACCTGTTCGTCGTCAAGGATGGCGTGCTGATGACGCCGGCGCTTGTGCATTCGGTGCTCGCCGGCATCACCCGCGATACCGTCATGCGCCTGGCGCGCGCGCGCGGCATCGAAGTGCGTGAGTGCGCGATTCCGCGCGAGTTCCTGTATCTCGCGGACGAGGCTTTCTTCACCGGCACGGCGGTGGAGATCGCGCCCATCCGCTCCGTTGACCGCCTGGCGGTCGGCGCCGGCAAGCGCGGCCCGATCACCGCCGCACTGCAGAGCGCGTTCTTCGGGCTCTTCTCCGGGCAGACGCCCGATGAGTGGGGCTGGCTCGACATCGTTGACATGTCGCAGGCGCGCATCGCCGCCGTGCAATAGGCGTGGCGTTCATGGACTCGCCGCCGCGGACGCTGCTCGAGAAGATCTGGGATCAGCACGAGGTCATTGCCGAGAGCGCCGCCACGCCCGCCGTGCTGTACATCGATCTGCACCTCATCCATGAGGTGACATCCCCGCAGGCGTTCGCGGTGCTGGGCGCGCGCGGCCTCGCCGTGCGCCGCCCGGACCTGACACTTGCGACTATGGATCATTCGACTCCGACGCGCACCGAGCAGATCTTCGGCGGCGCGCCGATTGCCATCGAGTCGGCCGCGCAGCAGATCCGCGAACTCGAGCGCAACTGCGCGCGCTTCGGCGTGGAGCTCCTCGGTTTGCGCAGCGAGCAGCGCGGCATCGTGCACGTGATCGGACCGGAACTGGGCGCGACCCAGCCCGGCAAGACCATCGTCTGCGGCGACAGTCACACGAGCACGCACGGCGCCCTCGGCGCCCTTGCCTTCGGCATTGGCACGACCGAGGTCGGCCACGTGCTCGCCACGCAGTCGCTGCTGCAGAGAAAGCCGCGCAGCCTCGCCATCGATGTCGAGCAGCGCCTGTCGCCGGGGGTGACCGCCAAGGATCTCATTCTCTGGATCATCAGCCGCATCGGCGTGTCGGGCGGCACCGGCCACGTCATCGAGTACCGCGGCGCCGGAGTGCGCGCGCTCGATATGGAAGAGCGCATGACCGTGTGCAACATGTCGATCGAAGCGGGCGCGCGCGCCGGCCTGATCGCCCCGGACGAGACGACCTATGCATGGCTTGCCGGCCGCCCGCGCGTGCCGCAGGGCCACGCCTGGGAGGAAGCGCTCGCGCGCTGGCGGCAATTGCCGAGCGATGCCGAGGCGCGCTTCGACCGGCACGTAGCGATCGACGCCGCCGGCGTCGAACCGATGATTACCTACGGCACCAACCCCGGCATGGTGATCCCCATCAATGGCACGATTCCCGTGCGCCGCAACGATGCGGCCTTTGACCAGGCGCTCGCCTACATGGGATTTGAGGCCGGCGCGACGCTCAAAGGCATGCCGGTCAACGTGGTGTTTCTCGGCAGCTGCACCAATGGGCGGCTGTCGGATCTGCGTGCCGCGGCGGGGCTGTTGCGTGAGCGCAAAGTGGCGCGCGGCGTGCAGATGCTCGTGGTGCCGGGCTCGCAGAGCGTGAAGCGCGCGGCGGAGGCCGAAGGCCTGCACCGGATATTCATGGACGCCGGGGCGGAATGGCGCGAGTCGGGTTGTTCCATGTGCCTGGGAATGAACGGCGATCTGGTGGCGAAGGGGCAATATTCCCTCTCCACCAGCAACCGCAACTTCGAGGGGCGCCAGGGCGTGGGCGCCCGCACGCTCCTCGCCAGCCCGCTCACCGCGGCGGCGAGCGCGGTGCGCGGGCGCGTGACCGACCCGCGCGAAATCCTGTCGCACTAGGGGAGATCACGCCGTGGAGCCCATCCGCACCCTGCGCTCGCGCACCGTGGTGCTGAGCGCAGAGAATATTGACACCGACCAGATCATTCCCGCGAGATTCCTCACCACGACCACGCGCGATGGGCTCGGCCAGCATCTGTTTGCCGACTGGCGCTACGACAGCAAGGGCGCGCCGCAGGCCGACTTCGTTCTGAACGGCGCGGCCGCGCGCGATGCCCGCGTCCTCGTCGCGGGGCGCAACTTCGGCTGCGGCTCCTCGCGCGAGCATGCGCCCTGGGCGCTTCTCGACTACGGCTTTCGCGCCGTGATCAGCACGCAGATCGCCGACATCTTCAGCAGCAACGCGCTGAAGAACGGCCTCGTGCCGGTTGTCGTCGATGCGGCAACCAGCGCCTGGCTCATCGACCACCCGGGCGTCGAGGTCAGTATTGATCTGCCGAACGCGACGCTGACGCTGCCCGCACTCGCGCCGGTGAGTTTTCCGCTCGAGACCTTCGCGCGCTACTGCCTCGTCAATGGGGTCGATGAGTTGGGCTTCCTGCTCGAACGTGAGGCACAGATCGCCGCGTTTGAGCGCCGCCGGCTGCGCGCATGAAGGCGCGCATCGCGGTGTTGGCCGGCGATGGCGTCGGTCCGGAAGTGATCGCCGAGGCGGTGCGCTGCCTTGAAAAAGTCGCCGCCGTCTTTGGCCACGACCTGGCGTTTCTGCCGGCCGCCTTCGGCGGCCATGCGATCGACACGCACGGTGATCCGCTGCCCGAAGCGACGCTGCAACTTTGCCTGCGCTCGGATGCGGTGCTGCTCGGGGCCGTCGGCGGGCCGCAGTGGTCCGCGCCCACGGCCAAAGTGCGCCCCGAGGAGGGGCTGCTGCGCCTGCGGCGCGAGCTGGGGGTGTACGCCAACCTGCGTCCGGTGCGCGTGCACCCTGCCCTCATCGACGCCTCCACCCTCAAGGCGGAGTTCCTGGCCGGAGTGGATCTCATCTTCGTGCGCGAGCTGACCGGTGGCATTTATTTCGGCGCGAAGGAGCGCAGCGCCGATCGCGCCAGCGATCTATGCACCTACAGCGTCGCCGAGATCGAACGGGTGACGCGGGTGGCCGCGCAGTTGGCGCGCGCGCGGCGCCGCAAACTCGTGTCCATCGACAAGGCGAACGTGCTCGAGACCTCGCGCCTGTGGCGCGAGGTGTGCACGCGCCTCATGCAGCGCGAGTTTCCGGATATTGAGCTCAAGCATGTGCTGGTGGACGCCGCGGCGATGCATCTCATCCGGCGGCCGAGCGAATTTGACGTGCTCGTCACCGAGAACATGTTCGGCGACATCCTGACCGACGAGGCGTCGATGCTGTG
>Ga0210394_10000651_pt1 | contig 68187 bp, 54 predicted proteins | sample IncBWC12MmetaG_FD_160121 | JGI IMG/M metagenome (GOLD analysis project Ga0210394, IMG submission 160121) | Forest soil microbial communities from Barre Woods Harvard Forest LTER site, Petersham, Massachusetts, United States - Inc-BW-C-12-M | ecosystem: Environmental > Terrestrial > Soil >... | reverse complement strand
ACTTTCCCATTGCACTGATTTTTGTCAGCGTCCTCTTTGATCTGATGTCGCTGCGCAAGCAGAGCCTCGCTCTGCTTCGCGCGGCGTATTACACCGTAGTGGTAGCGGCGATCGCGGCGGTGCCAACAATCGCGACCGGCCTGCTCGCGTGGCAATGGCAGCTTGAGGGTGCGCGAATCAAGGGGAATCTGAAGCTGCATCTGATCCTGGCACTTTGTTCCAGTGCGATGATTTGGCTCGTGTGTTGGTTTCACATCAGGGAACAACGCAAGCCCCAGTTTCATTCGCCGGGCACGCGTTTAACGCTCGAAGTCGTGGCGGTTGCTCTAACCATGTTGACCGGGCATGTCGGCGGGTTCGTTAGCGGCGTCAATGGCCCGCTCTAAGTGCCTGGAGCATCAATTCAGCGTCGAGTATTACGCAGAAATTGTTGCGGCAATTTCAGCAAGATTATTACAAACCAGCGACCTCTCCATGACACGTCGTGGAAGCCCCGCAGGTATGCTCATTTTTTGAACCTTGGCCGGATTGATGTCTGAATCGTCGGAAATGCTCGGAGTCCGGACGTATTTTATGGAACGGAGTTCAAAAGGTTGAATGCCATGCCGTCATCCGCAGAACGGGAACTCAAAACGAACGACCTGCCTGAAGAAGACGCGATTCGCCTCGCTCAAGAAGGCAATGCCGCGGCCTTCGAGCAGCTCTATCGCCGACACAGCAGGCGTGTCTACGCCCTGTGCCTGCGGATCGTAAAGAATGAAACCGAAGCCGAAGACCTGACGCAGGAGGCTTTCTTACTGCTATTCCGCAAGATTCACACATTTCGCGGAGAAGCGAAATTTTCCACCTGGCTGCACCGGCTCGCCACCAACCTTTCGCTTATGCGACTTCGCAAGAAACGGCATCCGGAAGTGTCGCTCGACGCCACTTTCGAACCCGGCGAGGAAGATTCCGCTCGCCTGATGGAACTCGGCGGACCTGACGCTCGGCTCAATGGAGTCGTCGACCATGTCAATCTGAGTCGAGCGATTGAACAGTTGCCGGAGGGATACAAACAAATGTTCATTCTCCACGATGTACAAGGATACGAGCATCACGAGATCGCCAAACTTCTGGGATGCTCGAGCGGCAATTCCAAGTCCCAGTTGTACAAGGCACGACTCCGGCTTCGGGAACTGTTGCAGGAGGATCTTCGCAGTCACGCGAGAGAGAAACGCGAATCAGTTCGCAGATCGACTGATTCAGAACATCGAGACCATGAATTTGAGTGTGCAAAAGCCTGAAGCAAATTGCGCTCGCAACAGCGGCGGCCGCTTGAAAAGAACAGATCGCTGTGAAAAGGGAATCGTTGCCTTGAACGCCGGCAAAGTTGCGCGTTGATTTTTGATCACGCCTTAGAAATCACGAAATTGTATTAATTCTGTCAACTTCCTCGCTCCCTCACAACGAATTGCTTCGCGGCAGAATCGGATACGAGTCGAGTTCAATCTCGGTGAAATTACAAAATGCAATACGGAGGATGACTTGAAAAGGATATTCGTGCAATTCGGGCTGATGATGACATTGGCGGTTCCATCCGGGCTTCGGGCCCAGCAAAGCGGCTATTTCCAGACGAACCTGGTTTCGAATACGGCCGGCGTAGCCGCAACTACGGACTCTCAGCTTTTAAACCCCTGGGGAATTTCGCTTATTCCCGGGCAAGATTTCTGGATCGCGAACAACAACAGCGGCACATCCACGCTCTACGACTTAAACGGCAACAAGAATACGGGGCTGGTGGTAACCATTCCTGGCGCCACCAAAAATCCACACGGCAATTGCAGTCCCGGCTGCCCGACCGGAACCGTTTCAAACAGCACCGGCACCTACTTCGGCGGCGGACAGTTTATTTTTGACACCGAAGACGGCTTGATCGCCAACTGGACCGGCGCCAGCAACACGGCAGCGGTGGCCTTCGACAACTCCGCCAGCGGTGCGGTTTACAAAGGCCTTGCGGTGCTCAACGGCAACATGCTTTTGGCGGCGAACTTCAATAGCGGCAAAGTCGACGTTATTGGCAGCAACTTCGCGCTCACTACGCTGGCCGGCTCATTTACCAACCCTAACTTACCCGCGGGCTACGCTCCCCACGGCATCCACGTCATCAATAACAAGGTCTATGTCGCCTATGCTATGCAGGATGGCGCCAAGCACGATGCCATGCCCGGTGCCGGGCTCGGACAAGTGGATATCTTCGACACGAACGGCAATTTCGTGAGCACGTTTGTCCCTGCGGGCGGCCACCTCAACGCGCCTTGGGGCGTTGTGGCGACTCCAGCTACCTTCGGTGCGTTCCCCAACGCCATCCTCGTGGGAAATTTTGGCGATGGCACGATCGATGCGTTCGACACGACTGGGCGGTTTCTCGGCCAGATCGCCGACTCGTCGAACCAGGTACTGGTGAATCCGGGCTTGTGGGACATGGTGTTTGGCGCAGGCGGTCCCTCGGGCGCTCCGGGCACTCTCTATCTGACGGCTGGAGGAAGCAACCAACCCAACTTCCCGTCGGGAGGCACCACTACGAGCGTATTCGCCAGTGTTGTCCCCGCGAGTGCAGTCAGCAGCCAAAATTTCTCGTTGAATCTCTCGGCCCATAGTGTGTCTGTCACGAAGGGCGGTTCGGCCAACCTCATGATTGGCGCCGCGGCGGTTGGAGGATTCAACAGCCCAATCTCGCTGGGCTGCTCGTCGGTCTCGGGTTTGACCTGCACTTTCAATCCAACGACGATCACTCCCGGGTCGAGCACGACCTCCACCTTGACCATCTCTGCCGCCTCGGCTCCGCCGGTGGGTGGTTACGCCATGACCGGCTTCGCGGCCCTGCTGCCCGGTCTGGGGCTGTTCGGAACCGTTTTCGCGACTCGCAAACGGAAACCGCTGACGCGCAAGAGTATTCTGTCGATGAAGGTATTTGGTTTGTTCCTCGTCGTCTCACTGTTCTCGTTGTTGGCCGTCGGATGCGGCGGCGGATCGTCAAACGCCCAAACAACTCCACCGGCCGGATCTCCGGTCACCTTGACGGTGACGGGCACATCCGGCTCGATAACCCAGTCCACCCCAGTGGCCATCACCATCAACTAAAGCACGGCAGTCCCGGCTAAGGCGCACTTCGGTGCGCCTTTGCCGAATACCTGGATCGGTTCACTTGGCCGGAGTCCGTCTTAGTCGATGCTGTGCGGTATTTTCTCAAGGAATGGCCAAGTTGAGCAGCACTGCGGTAAGCGCTCCGATGATGATGCCGTCCGTGGCCAAGAGGCGCACCGAAGGCGAGAAGACGTCAAACACAACCGCAGGCGCGAAGTTTATGGCGGTACTCAACGCGACCGATGCGGCGACGATTAGTAGATCCCTCTGCCTACGGAGACTCTCCGCCAAGATGCTCACCCCCACAACGACGATCATGCCAAACATGAAGATCAGGGTTCCGCCCAGCACAAATGTCGGCACGACGCCGATGGCAAGTCCGATCTTCGGCATGAGAGCCATAACAACCAGGAGCACGCCCGCAGAAGCCACGACGAACCGGCTGCCAACGCCAGTTAGCGAAATCGCCCCGACATTCTGATCGTACGAAACGATCGGGACACCGCCGAACAGCGCGGCGACAACCGAGCCGAGACCATCTGCGGCCACCGCACCTCGAACGCGTTTCTCGCTGGCATCGACACCCAACATTTTACAAAGTGCGAGCGTGATGCTCAGCGTGTAGATCGCCGTTACGAAATAATAGATGACGATCGTCGCGATGGCCCCTGGGCTGGGCCATGCGAGGCCATAGGGAGCCAGCCTCGGCAGTCGTAGCCATGGTGCATCCGCGATCGCCTTCACATTTGCCAGCCCCATCGGGATCGACACAAGATAAATGCACACGACCGCCAAAAAGATCGACAAGGACCTGGCAGTACCCTTCGTCAACATATTGATTGCGACAATGAGAACGATACTGCCAACCAGATAGATAAATGTAAGCGGATTGCCGAAGTACGGTGTGTTCACGCCGAACGCGACATTGGCAGCAACCTTGATCAAGCTTTCGCCAGTTATGACGAGAAGCGTTCCGATGACGAGCGGCGGGAACAGCGCGCGCATCTTGCCGATCGCGGGGCTGACAGCAAGGAGCGCAAGGCCACCGATGATCAGGGCGGTGGAAGCCGCGGCGAGGCCCTCACTCTTGGCGATGGCGACGACCGGCGCGATGTAGATCACGTAGGCACCAAGCACGAGAGGCAGGCGGCCGCCGATCCAGAAAAGCCCCAATGCGGAGATCAGTGTTCCGATACCGCAGCCCAACATTACGCCGGTCATCATGAACCCGCGCTGGTCGGCCGGCAGGTTCAACAGACCGCCGATCACGAGCGGCGATGCGATCATCGCCGTAAACATGATCAAGACATGCTGAAAACCGAATAGAAATGATGCGATTGCTGGAGGCCTGTCCTCGAGTCTGTATCGCAGCGAAAGAACAAGAACGTTCGTCCCGGCGGGCGCTCCTTCCTCAGCCAACATGCTCCCGATTCGGTCATGCCCTGGCTTCATATCCAGCTCCTCGGGTCAACGATCACGCGCGCGATCCATGAGCGCTTTCTCCTGCCCGCCGTCGATCTCGATCATGGTTCCATTGACGTTGTGCATGCGAGGCGAGGCCAGCATGACGACGAGGTCCGCGACCTCTTCAGGCTCGGCAATGCGCCCCGTGGGAATCGAGGCCGGAGCGAGTCGATCGGCCTCCTCATAGCTGAGCTTCATGTCTCGCGCCATCGCCCTCACGAGGCTCGCCCAGCGCTCGGTGCGAACGGGGCCAGGATTGACGGCCACGAGACTAATTCCGTATTTGCCGTATTGGCCCGCAAGCGCCAGTGTCAGGTTCTGCCCGGCGGCGTTGGCGGCGCCCGGCGCGATCTCCCAATAAGAGGGCTTCACGCCGTCATTGCCAATGAGATTGACAACGCGACCGCCGCCCTGCCGAACCATGATTGGCAGGACGTAGCGCAGGCAGCGCACGTAGCCCAAAAACTTCAGCTGCAGAGTCTGCTCCCAATCCGCCTCGTTAAGATGTTCGATGACACCTCCCGGCGCGGAGCCTGCGTTGTTTACCATAATGTCAATTCGACCCAACTCTTGATGTCCCGACACAACGAAGTTCCGCGCATCACTGTCCTTGGTAAGATCGGCCGGGATCGGGATGATCTTCCCGCCCGTGGCCGAAACAATTTCCTTTGCAGTCGCGGCGAGCGCATCCGGGCGACGCCCGCAAATGGCGACGTCGACGCCTTCGCGAGCGAGACCGAACGCTATGGCCTTCCCAATACCCTCACTGCCACCGGTGACGAGCGCCGTTTTTCCTTTGAGGTTCAGATCCATTCCATTCTCCCTAAATGACGTCTTGGTTCCCACCGCCTGCCGCTAGGCGCCTCCACCTTGGCGCCGATGAGACATCCAGCAGCCCGTTTCTGCGGCACCGAAGAGTTCAGCAAGTGCGGCGTTGACGGCACAAGGTTCTTCGCTGTTGATTGTGTGTCCGGAGCGAGGAATAACGAGTAACCCTGCCGTGGGAACAACGCGCTTCAGGAAGAGACTTCCGTCAAGACATGGGAAGTCCTCATCCCCCACGATTACCAGCAAGGGTACGATAAAGTCCCGCAAACGCTTCTCCAGATCCCATAATGTGGGCCGTTTGAGTTGAAGATTGAGCATGGTGAGGGCAGAGCCCATACCGGAGTGTTCTGCGAGCATGCGTTTGAACTCAGCGAAGCCACGGGGATCCTTTGCCCGAAAGGTATGTCGCATCGGTGCGTTCGCGTAATTCGATGCGGCAACTTCGATCGGCTCGCTTTGGAACATCCGAGCGATCTCTTCACAAGTACGCACAGACGCGTCTCGCTCCGCGGGATTCGAACCCCATCCGCACCCAAGAAGGGCGACAGACAGGCATCGCCCGGGATGATCGAGACCGACGTGCAGCGTCGTGTAGGCCCCCATCGAATGTCCAACGACATGAGCTTTTTCAATTCCAAGCGCATTCATGACCGCAAGCACGTCCCCGCAGGCAATGTCCTGGCTATAAGCGTTCGGTTCAGTCGGGATGTCGGAAGGAGGGTAGCCGCGTGCCGCAAAGGTCACGCAGCGATGGGAGCGCGCGAAGAAGCGCATCTGGGGCTCCCAGGACCGATGATCCCCCGCAAACTCGTGGACAAACATCACGGGAGTTCCAGAGCCGGTCTCCTCAACATGGAGCCTCGTGCCGTCGAGCGCAGCGATCCTCGCCATCCCTTCCTCCCGGCCAATGCTTTGTACGCTGCATATTCTCAATTGGCAAGCAAATGGATTTGAGATGAACGCAATCTAACTTTCAAAACGGCAACCTGGGACGCTGCGCCGGTCATCGCTTCTCCATCACGGGTCGGGCGTGCCAAGTCAGTTGTTTTCTCCCTAATCAACAAAAATCAGGGAAAGCCACGGGTATTGACAACGGCCAGCAACTCGGCCAAAATGCGTATGGCGAACAAAAAGCGAAGACAAAAACCTCCCCTCTTCTTGTCTTCCCTGGTTTTCTATGCCCGCAAATCTGGCTCAATTGCGTTCCGAGGTCGAACTCGCCCTGGCGGGCCGCGTGGCCTCTCCCTTCGCGCTTCCTGAGCGCCGGGTGGAATTTGTCTCGACGGGCATTTCGGAAGTGGACGCACTCGCGGGAGGGCTGCCGCGCGGCGCGCTCACCGAGATTTTCGGCCCCACTTGCTCGGGCCGCACCAGTTTATTGTTTTCCGCTTTGGGCGCGAGGACGAGCGATGCCGAAGCCTGCGCGCTCGTCGATGGAAGCGACGCCTTCGATCCGCAATCCGCGAAAGACGCGGGAATCGATCTGAAGCGGCTCCTGTGGGTGCGGTGCCGCACGATGGAACAAAGTTTTCGCGCCACCGATTTCCTTTTGGCCGCCGGAGGCTTCGGTTTCATCGCGCTCGATCTTGGCGACACTCCCGGCGAATTGGTGCATCGCGTTCCGCTCGAGACCTGGTTTCGTTTCCGGCGCGCCGTGGAAGGGACGCCGACGATTTTATTTGTTCTCGAAGAGGAGCCGCATGCGAAGACCTGCGCGTCCCTAGTGCTGCAAGTCGAGGCGGCGCGCTCGCGCTGGAACTTGACGCAAGCCGATAGCGCCGCCGGCTTGCGCCGCTATCCGTTTTCGCGGCTGTTTGATGGCTCGGATGTCCGCGCCGAACTCGTTCGTTCCCGCACACAGCAAGGGGTTAAAACCGATTTTCACGATGGCCGCGATCCGCTGGCCAGGGATGACAAATCGATCGTCTTTGAAACCCGGGGAATTTTCGGGTTTCCGAGGAGCCGGCCAACCTGATGCCGCAGCGCCGGGCAAATTTATCGGGCGAGGTTATCCAGACTGTTTTATGGCATTCGCTTCCGTTCACGTTCCGAATTTCATGGTGCAATCCGCCGTCCGCGCGGAGCCCGATTTGCTCGACCGGGCGCTCGCGCTGGTCGAGGGCGATCTGCCGCTCTGGAAAATCGTCGCCGCGAATCAAGGCGCGTTGCAGGAGGGAATCGAATTCGGCATGGGTGGATCGCAAGCGAAACAATTTTCGAGCGTGGAAATCCGGCGGCGCTCTCCCGGCCTCGAAAAAGCCGCTCACGCGGCGCTGCTGGATGTGGGCTGGTCCATATCCCCGCGCGTCGAGGACACCGCGGCAGACACCATTGTTCTCGATATTACCGGCCTAACCTCGCTGTTTGGTTCCGTAAAAAATCTCGCCGCGGCGCTGGCCGAGCGCGCGGCGAGCATCGGCCTGCGTCCTCATGTCGCGGTGGCGTCGAATATCGAAGCTGCGATCCATGCCGCGCGGGGCTTCCACGGGATTACGTTGATCCCGCCGGGTGAAGAATCGGAGCGATTGAGCTCTCTGCCCGTGGAAGTGCTTTTTCCTTCCGTCGAAACGTTTGAAACTTTGTACCGCTGGGGCATTCGCACCTGCGGGGAACTCGCGGCGTTGCCGCTACTGCCTTTATCGGAGCGCCTGGGCCAGGAAGGAGTTCGCCTGCACGAACTGGCGCGCGGAACGCATTGCCGTTCGCTCGCGCTCGCCCAGCCGGAAACATTTTTTGAGGAGGAGATGGCGCTCGATTACGCGGTCACCGAACTCGAGCCGCTGTCCTTCCTGCTCGGGCGTTTGCTCGATCAATTGTGCGCCCGTCTGGAGGCGCGCTCGCTGGCCGCGGCCGCGTTTTACCTTCGGCTCGATTTGCAGGATTCCGATGAAGAGGAAGCGGAAAATTTTGAAATCCGGCGAAAAAGTTCAGCTTCAAAAATTGATTCCAAAACCTTCGAGAAAATCCTGCGCCTGCCCGTGCCCATGCGGGATTCCAAGACGCTTCTGAAATTGCTTCGCCTGCAGCTGCAGTCCGATTCGCCGCACGGCTCGATCGTAAAAATTTCGCTCGCCGCGGAGCCGGCCCGGCCGCGCGCAGGCCAAAAAGGACTCTTCATTCCGGACGCTCCCGATCCGGAAAAGCTGGAAGTGACCATCGCCCGACTTGCGGGCCTTGTCGGGAATTCGAATGTCGGTTCGCCCCAGCTCGTGAACACGCATCGCCCCGGCGAGTTTCGAATGGCGCCCTACATTCCGGCGCCGGAAGAGGCGGGTGTTGCTTACGGTCTTCGGTGTTCTCCGCATTTCTCTGTGTCCTCCGTGTTGCGGTTTGAAGGGCTTGACACAGCGCAGCGAAACTGCAGCCAACCGGAAACTTCAGCGGCTAAAGCCGATTTAGAACAGGCGGTGACGGCCGGGCTGAAGCCCGGCCCTACAAAGCGAACCGTAAATTCCTCGCGCGCGGCGATTGCCTTTCGGATGTTCCGGCCGGAGATTCCGGCGAACGTGGAATCCGCGGAAGGATGCCCCTGTCGCATTTCTTTTCGCGGCGCGCGCGGTGAAGTTGTCGCGGCGTCGGGGCCGTGGCGGACTTCCGGCGATTGGTGGGAGGAACACGGATGGCGGCAGGACGAATGGGACATGGAAATTCGCTTCGATCGGCCAGCCGCCTCTAAATCGGATAAATCGGACGACAAGCGCACTTCGCGCCGGGGCGTGCCCGACGGAATCTACCGGATTTATTACGACTGGACGCGCCGCGGCTGGTTTGTGCGCGGCCGGTACGATTGATGGACTGATTTGACTCCGTTGATTTCTTGCCACCCGCGATGCGCTGTTGTAGCCCGCGTCTTTAGACGCGGGGTTCGTCGTTTGGGGTGGTGGAAAAACATCCCCCGCCTCTAAAGAAGCGGGCTACAGCAATCAGCCACGAAATTGGCATGGACCCGTCGGACTTGATGTACACCGAACTCCACGCGCGCTCCGCATTCAGCTTTCTCGAAGGCGCTTCGCTGCCCGAGGAATTTGCCGAGGCCTGCGCGAAACATGGAATGGAGGCCATGGCGCTCCTCGATCGCGACGGGGTCTACGGCGCGCCGCGCTTTTATCTCGCCGCCCATAAATCTTCGATTCGCGCGCATATCGGCGCCGAAGTGACTTCCGCGGCGGGATGGCGATATCCGCTCCTGGTGACCTCGCGCCTCGGATACCAGAATCTTTGCCGGCTTGTCACCCGCATGAAGTTGCGCGCGCCGAAAGGCAAAGGAAGCGTTTCGGTTTCGGATATAGCCGAACGTGCAGAAGGCCTCGTCTGCCTGACCGGCGGGGAGGAAGGGCCGCTGGCGCACGCCCTCGAACAGGGCGGAATCGAAAGCGGAATCGCCTGCGTGCGGAATTTGTGCGAGCTGTTTGGCCGCGAAAATGTCTATGTGGAATTGCAGCGGCATCTTTGCCGCGAAGAAGAGGCACGCAATCAGGCCGCCGTCGAGATCGCGCGAAAGCTGCATCTGCCTCTCTTGGCCACGAACGGCGTGCGTTACGCCGCGCCGAACAGGCGCGAGACGCTCGACGTTTTCACCTGCATCCGAAATCACAAAACGCTAGTCACCGCGGGCCAGCTCCTCTCTTCCAATTCCGAACGCTATTTGAAATCCCCTGCAAAAATGAAGCGCCTGTTCGCGGATCTTCCGGAAGCCATCGCGAACACGCAAGAACTTTCCTCGCGGTTGCAATTTGGTTTGAATGACCTGGGCTACAAATTTCCGGTGTATCCGGTTCCGAATGGCGGCTCGCAAATCCAATTTTTGCGCGAGCTCAGCCGCCAAGGCATGCTTCACCGCTACGGACAAAGCGATGAACGCGCGCGCTTACAAATCGAGCGGGAACTGGCCGTCATCGAAAAGCTCGATCTGGCCGGCTACTTTCTGATCGTCTGGGACATCGTCCGGTTCTGCCGCGAGAAAAATATTCTGGTGCAGGGGCGGGGCTCCGCGGCCAACAGCGCGGTGTGTTACGCGCTGGGGATTACCGCTGTCGATCCTGTGGGGATGGACCTGCTCTTCGAGCGATTTCTTTCTGAGGAGCGCGGTGAATGGCCGGACATCGACCTCGATCTGCCGAGCGGAGATCAACGCGAGCGCGCCATCCAGTATGTCTACGAGCGCTACGGCAAGCTGGGCGCGGCCATGACCGCCAACGTCATCACCTACCGCGGCCGCTCGGCCGCCCGCGAAATTGGGAAAGCGTTGTCCTTTGACATCGAAACCATCAACCGCCTGACGAAGCTCGTGAGCCGCTGGGAATATCAGGATCCGAAGGAAACGCTGGCCAGCCAGTTCCGCGACGCCGGATTCGATCTGGGTCATCCGCAGATCCGCAAATTTTTCGACCTGTGTCTCGAAGTTCAGGATTTGCCGCGCCACCTCGGCCAGCATTCCGGCGGTCTGGTGGTGTGCCAGGGGCAGCTCGATTCGGTGGTGCCGCTCGAGCCGGCCACCATGCCGGGGCGCGTTGTGGTTCAGTGGGACAAGGATGACTGCGCCGCCATGGGAATCGTGAAAGTGGATCTTCTGGGACTCGGCATGATGGCCGTGCTCGAAGAATCCCTGCAAACGATCAAGGAGCGCTACAACGAGGAGATCGATCTGGGACGCCTGCCCGCCAACGATCCGGCTGTGTATGGCGTGCTGCAAAAAGCGGATACGGTGGGAATGTTTCAGATTGAAAGCCGCGCGCAGATGTCTTGCTTGCCTCGCCTGATGCCTAAATGTTTCTACGACATTGTCGTGCAGGTTGCGATCATCCGCCCCGGCCCCATTGTCGGGCAGATGGTGAATCCTTATCTAAAGCGTCGCCAGGGTCGCGAAGAGGTCGACTACCTGCATCCTTCTCTCGAGCCTGTGCTGAAACGCACGCTCGGGGTGCCCCTGTTTCAGGAACAGCTTCTGCGCATCGCCATGATCGCCGCCGGATTCACGGGAGGCGAAGCGGAAGAGTTGCGCCGCGCCATGGGTTTCAAGCGCTCCGAAAAACGCATGAAGGACATCGAGCAGAAACTTCGGATCGGGATGGACCGCAAGGGAATCGCGCCGGAGGTGCAGGACAAAATTATTCGTTCGATCAGTTCGTTTGCGCTGTACGGATTTCCGGAATCCCACGCCGCGAGCTTTGCGCTCATCGCCTACGCGAGCGCCTATTTGAAATGCCACTATCTCGCTGCGTTCACCGCCGCCATGCTGAACAATCAGCCCATGGGTTTCTATCAGCCCGCCACGCTGGTCAAGGACGCGCAGCGGCACGGCTTGAAAGTGCGGCCGGTCGATCTCACGCGTTCGGATTGGCTGTGCACGCTCGAAAAAAACGGCGGTGATTTTGCCATGCGGCTGGGGATGCGCAGCGTCCGGAGCCTGCGAGCTGACGTCGCGCAATCCATCGTGCGCGAGCGCGCGATTCGCCCCTTCGCCTCCATTGAAGATCTGAAGCGGAGCGTGCCTGGGATTCAAAAGTCCGAGCTGGCCATGCTCGCGGAAATCGGCGCACTGAATTTTATTTCGGCGAAGAAGCATTCTCATCGCCGCGACGCTTTGTGGCAGGTCGAGCGCGTCGCGAGGCGCGCGGGGCCTTTGCTCGAGGCGACGGAATTGCCCAAATTCGACAAAGAGCAGGCGCCGGGATTTGCGGGCGGCAGCGAGGAACAAACTTCCGCGACCGCACTCTCTCCGCTTCAGCCCATGACCGCGGGTGAAAGGCTGACCGCCGACTTTCACGGCACGGGCATGACCGTTGGTCCGCATCCCATGCGCTACTACCGCAAGCAAATGAAGAGTCAGGGCGTTTCTTCCGCCGGCGACCTTACCCGCCTTCCGAACGGCAAGCGGGTCCGCATCGCCGGCGCCGTGATCGCCCGCCAGCGGCCCGGCACCGCGAAAGGCTTTGTGTTTCTGAGCCTCGAGGATGAAACCGGCATCGCCAACGCGATTATTTCGCCGAAGACGTACGAAAAGTTTCATCTCGTCATCGTTCACCAGCAGTTTCTGTTGCTGGAGGGAGAGCTGCAAAATCAGGAGAACGTGATTTCGGTGAAAGTCGAAACAGCCTGGCCGCTCTCGTTCGGCCGGCTGGAAACCAGTTCGCACGATTTTCATTGATTGGCGCCGCTCCCGCCTCGCTCTTTGAGGAAGATTTTTTCCCCGAGCGCTCGCCGGATTGCGCTCATCGTGGAAATAGTGTTAATCAATGTGATCCATGCTCTCTTGCCGCCATGATTTTTTCTCAGTGGCGCGCACCGGCTGGCGGTGCTTGCTGTCAATTCTTATCGCCTGCGCCACGATATCTGCGTTCCCGGCGCAGAGCCTTCGTTCGAATACCGTCGAAATTTCCGGAACAGTGATCGGCGGCTCCGGAAAGCATGCAATTTACGTGGCGCTGTGGGACGAGAACAGCTTCCTTAAAACACCGACCCAGAAACTTCGAATAGAACCAGGGAGCGCGCCCGACTTCCATTTTCAGATCGTGCCCGGACGCTGGGCCTTGAGCGCTTTTGAAGACGAGAACGATAACGGCATTCTCGATATGGGCGTGTTCGGTCCGAAGGAGCCTAGTGGCTTTTGGCGCCCCTTCCACGGATGGCACAAACCGCGATTTCCCGACGTTGCCGCACGAGTTGATGCCGATACTCCCCACGCGGACATCAAGTTGAACAGGTAGGTCGCGCAAGAGTAAGGATATCTAGCGAGCCGTTGCGTTAGAATCGGGCCGACAGGGGGTCGCGGTGAAGATTCGGTTTCCAATTGGGTTCGTGGTTCTGCTGGTAATGGCTCTGCCGTGCGCTCTGCGCGCGCAAATCGACGACGCGACCAGGCAGCTCTCCCACGACATTTTTAAGGAACTGATCGAAATCAATACGACCGATTCGGTCGGCAGCACCACGGTCGCCGCCCAAGCCCTCGCCAAACGCCTGCTCGATGCGGGCTTCCCCGCAAGCGACGTTCAGGTGCTCGGTCCGAATGACCGCAAAGGAAATCTCGTCGCGCGTCTGCACGGAACGGGCGCCCGCAAGCCGATTCTGTTCATCTGCCATACCGACGTCGTCGAGGCGCGGCGCGAGGATTGGTCGCTTGACCCATTCAAGTTCACGGAAAAGGACGGATACTTCTACGGGCGCGGCACGGAGGACATTAAAGAAGGCGACGCAATCCTGGTCACCACGTTCATCCGTCTGAAGCGTGAAGGCTACAAGCCAGACCGTGACGTCATCCTGGCGCTGACGGCCGACGAGGAGGGCGGCACGTCCAACGGTGTCGAGTGGCTGCTGAAAAATCATCGCGATCTGATCGATGCGGAATTCGTCCTCAATCCGGACGCGGGCGATTTTGAAATGGACCAGGGCAAGCGCGTCCTTGTGGGCATCCAGGCGAGCGAAAAGCTGTACGCCGATTTTCAACTGGAGGTTCACAACAAAGGCGGGCACAGCTCGCTGCCCGAACCCGACAACGCGATCTACCAGCTTGCCGAAGGCCTCACGCGGCTCGAGCACTACACGTTTCCCTTTGAGCTGAACGAAGTGACGCGCGCGTACTTCGGGAAAGAGGCGGGCATTGTCGGCGGCGCAACGGGCGCCGATATGAAGGCGATCGGACGCACGCCGCCGGACGAAGCCGCGATCGCGCGGCTCTCAAAAGAGCCGTTCTACAACGCGCGCCTCCGGACCACTTGCGTTGCGACGCGCCTCGACGCCGGCCACGCCAACAACGCGCTGCCCGGCACTGCCCGCGCGATCGTGAACTGCCGCATCTTGCCCGGCCACACCCGGGAGGAAATTCGCGCACAATTGATCAAAATCCTGGCGGAGCCGGAAATCAACGTCACACCCGTTGACAATACAGGTTCGGCGCTGGGAGAAAATCCGCCGTCGACCTTGCGGCCCGATGTAATGGGACCGCTGGAACGCGTCCTCAACCAAATGTGGCCCGGCGTCCCGGTGGTTCCGGTGATGGACCCTGGAGCGAGCGACGGCATACACACCCGAGCGGCGGGAATCCCCACGTATGGCCTGCCCGGCGTTTTCATCGATGTGAACGACGATCGCTCGCACGGACGCGACGAGCGCCTGCCGATTGCATCGTTCTACGAAGGCGTCGACTTTTATTACCGGTTCACGAAAGCGCTGACTTCATCGCAATAATTTCCGTTCGTCGTGGGTTTTTGTTCGTGGAGCGCTGGTTGAAAGAGGTCAATATGAAAAGAAACGCGAATTTAATGTGGGGCGGGTTCGCGCTGGGAGCAAGCTGCCTTGCAATCGGTTTGGTGATTGGAGCGCCGGCTTGGCCGCAGTCGCCAACTCTCAGCATCACGCTGGCCGGGCAATCGATGATTCGCTCCGATTTCCGCGTTCATGCGCCGGCGGCGGCTGCGACGATATCTCCCTTGCTGAAGGGCGACGTGATTTTTACGAATTTTGAGGCGACCGTCGCAGAAAAGGGCGAGTCAGTCACGGAAGGCAGGGGATTCGTCTCCCCGCCGGAAGCGCTCGACGCGCTGCAGTCCCTGGGCTTCAATCTCGTCGCACTATCCGACAATCACTCGTTCGATCTGAAGGCGACAGGAATTCAAAATACGCTTCGCGAGGTGAAGAGCCGCAACCTGGCTCACGCCGGCATCGGGAACACGCTGGAGGAAGCTGCCGCGCCGGGATACCTGCGCACGCCGAAAGGCACGATCGCGCTCGTCTCGATGGCATCTGGCCTGATTGCGGAGGGAGGGTCGGCCACGGCGAATCGCCCGGGAGTGAATGAGCTGCGCGTCGAAGCCGGAGGCAGGCCGAACGAATCCACGACTTTGCTTCCGGCCGAACCGGGGAACGAACCGAATGCGGACGATAAGAAGCGCATTCTGGAAAGCATCCGCGATGCCCGCCAGCATGCCGACCTGGTGGTCGTGTACGAGCACAATCACGTCTTCTTGAACAGGCCGTTCACTCCGATGTTCGAGGAAGAATTGCCGGAGCGGCTCGCGCCGGCGGATTGGCTCAAGCGATGGACGCACGATGAAATCGATGCCGGCGCGGACATCATCGTGATGCACGGCTCGCCCTTAGTGCACGGCGTCGAGATCTATCGTGGCCGGCCGATCTTCTACGATCTCGGCAATTTCATTTTCAATCTGCCGCCGACGATCGTATATCTCGAGGAGCCCATCATCTGGGAAAGCGTAGTCGCGCACGTCGAGTTTCAGGGCAAAGATCTGAAATCGATCTCGTTCCAGCCGATCGTGATGAATAAGATCGGCCAGGGCCAGTCCGACACACAGAACCCGTACGCGAACAATCTCTATCTTCAGACTCGCGGTTTGCCAAAGCCGGCGACCGGCGATCAGGCGCGTTACATCCTCGAGCGGCTGGCGGACGCCTCGCGTCCCTTCGGCACCACCGTCGAGATCAAAGGCGAGACAGCAGATATCAAACTGAAAAGCGGAAGCTAGAAACGAAATCGCAAGCGCCCGCTGGAATCCACAGATGAACACAGATTCAAACTGATAAAAACCGACACTGCAAAAGCCGATCCGCATGTCTCGGCGACCGGGTTTTGATTTTTCCCCTTATCAGTGTTGATCCGTGTTCATCAGTGGATTCGTATTTTTCTACGCGCCGGATTGCATTCTGGCGGTTGCGGATATATGTTGCGGTCCAGCGAGGGAGGAAGGGCATGAAGCGGCGGATCATGTTAGCGTTGTTCGTCCCGGTTGGAATTGGATTGGCGCTCCTGGCGCCGGAGGTGCAGGTGCAATCCGCGGAAAAGGAACAGCGTTTTCCTCTGCTCAAGGTGGAGCAGCTCAACGAGCAGCAAAAGCCGTTCGCGGACGAAATTTTGAAGGTTTCGAGCATCGGCATTTCGGGGCCGTACAACATGATGCTGCGCAGCCCGGTCATGGGCCAGCGCATGTTTTCGATGCTCGATTACCTGCGATTCAACACCTCCGTCCCGCGCCGGCTGAATGAATTCGCGATTCTGATTCAGGCGCGCCTCTGGACTTCGCAAGTCGAGTGGACCGCGCATTATCCGCTGGCGCTCAAGGCGGGCCTGCCGCAGGCGGTCGCCGATGATCTCAAAGTCGGGAAGCGGCCCGCCTCGATGCAGCCGGACGAGGCGGCGGTGTACGATTTGTGCATGGACCTGGCGAAGGATCACGTCGTGAGCGACGCCACATTCAAAAAAGTGCGCGAGGTTTTCAGCGACCAGCAAATCGTCGATCTGATCACCGTCAGCGGCGTGTACATTGCGCTCGCCATGCTGAGCAACACAGCCGAGGACGCCACTCCCGGAGGCAAGGAGCCTCCGCTGCAGCCGCTTCCGGCGCGGTGATCGGCCGCAAGCAGCATTGCCTGAGGAGGCGGTGAGGCGTACAGTACCGAGTGCCCGGCAACACGAATTGAATTTCCAGCCAACTCAACAGGAGAATATTCTAAATGAATTGGAAGCGAATCCTTACCACATGCGCAATTCTGGCACCGTTTGCGGCTGTTTCCGCGCCCGCAAGAGCGCAGGCTCCGCCGGCCGCTGCCCCGGCCGTCCCTGGCCTGACGGTGACCTCTCCGGCATTTGACGACGGCTCGATCATTCCGCCGAAGTTCACACAGTCGGTTGACAGTTGGGTCTCGCCGCAACTGAAATGGACCAGCGTTCCTCCGAACACGCTGAGCTTCGTGCTGATCGCTCACGATCCGGATGTCGCCCTCGAGAAAAAAACCGGTGATGTTCTGCACTGGATGGCGTTCAACATTCCCGGTACGTCTATGGGACTTCCCGAAGGTGTGCCCACCAACGCCACGCTCGCCGATGGAACCATCCAGGCCAAGAACCGCCGCGGGCTTGTCGGCTATCTCGGACCCGGAGCTCCTGCCGTGGGTCCCTACCACCACTATACGTTTGAACTTTTTGCCCTGGACACAAAGCTGAGCCTCGGGCCGGACGCCACTCGCGCCGACGTTTTGGCGGCGATGGACGGGCACATCCTGGGCAAGGGCGTGCTGGTCGGGCGCTTCCACAAGTAAAATCATCCGCCTATCGAAACGGAAATCTCCGAATGAAAACGGCTCAGGGAACATCGCAATTCCCTGAGCCGTTTGTTTTTCGTAGCGCCGGCGTCTCGCCGGTCGGATATTTTCGTTTGCGGTGCGAACAGCGTGCCGGCGAGACGCCGGCGTTACTTCAAATCCGGCTGATTCGGCGTGGCCGTCATCACCGGCGACGCCAGAATATAGTTGTGGTAACTCTCCATCATCTGCCATAGCCCGGCGTCATTCGGCGCGAGGACGCGGCTGGACCAATACGCCTTATCTCCATAGGTCGGCTGAACGGAAACCATCACCACCGCGTCTCCGAAATCCCACGTGCGAATCCACAACGCCGGTGCCGCTCCTACTTTGGGCGCGTTCGGATTGGCCGCCCTGCGCTTGTTCATTCCGGCGATGCGGTCGGCCTTGGACGGCGAAGCCCCGCCGTACGTGCTGACGACGCGCTGGTCCATGTTATCCGCGACGTGTTTTTCCCAATTGGCCTGGCTCGATTCCTGCTCCTGCCATTCGTCGAGCGAAGCCTTTTCGCCCGGCGTGAGCGGCTTGTACGGCACGGCCTTGCAAGGATTGTTGCAGGGGATATCGTAGGTCGGCTCGACGGTCTGAAAGTCGCGCTTGGGAATGGCCGCAATTTCGGTGGTGTGGAGGAGCTTCCAGCCTGCCGGGCGCTTCACCCAGAATCTCGCCGAATATTTGTTGCCCTCGCTCCACTGAATCCACACGACGCTCTTGCCGTATTTGTGCTCGGTGATCTTGACGTCGTCGCTTGCTTCAATCAGCGGCTTCAACGCGGCGCGAAACGCGTCTTCCTTGGCCCACATGATCCCTTCGGCGTCAATCCAGCTGAAATCCGGATCAAGCCATTTGTTCGCGGTGGTCTTGTCGCCCTTGGAGAGCGCCGCCGCGACTGTTTTGTCGGCGGTAACAACTTCATCGTCGGCCGCCAGGGACGGAATAGCCGCGAACGTAGCGAGTGCACCGAGGCACGCGGCCCCGAGCGCACCGAGTTTCCTGACCGAAAATTTCATGATTCCTCCTTGAATGCGGTCGTGCGCGCGTTCTAGCAAGCTCATTCGACCCGCGAGACAATCTGCTGCAAGCACTTTCCTGGCTATCCGAAAAAACTCGCGCTGTGGAGACGTCCGAACTCGATGCTTGATGAGACGGTTTGGGCGCCAAGCGAGTTTCGTGAAAAGCGCACGCTATCCATGCGCGGAAAGACTTTCAGGGATCAGCGCCGGAACTTCCCACCCGCCGGGCGGTGTCACGCGTTCCACTTCGGCGGGACCCCACGTTTTCTGAGCGTACGGGTACACCGGCGTGCCTTTCTTCAGCACCGGATCGACGATTCGCCACGCTTCTTCCACATAGTCTTCGCGTGCGAACAGCGAATTATCGCCCGCCATCGCCGCGCCCAGCAGGCGCTCGTACGCATCCATGTCGCCAACGTCCGAAGTGGCCGCCACCATTTCGCCGCTCCGCAGATTAATCCCTTCGCCGGGCGCGAGCGACATCAGCCCCATGGCGATGACCACGTCAGGGCTAATCCGCAGCCGAACATGGTTTTCCTTCAAAATGCTGTCCGGGATGAGCGTGGGAGGCTTGCGAAACTTGCCGACAATTTCCGTGCAAGTGACGGGCAAGCATTTGCCGGCGCGAATGAAAAACGGCACGCCCTTCCACCGCCACGAATTGATGTCCAGGCGCAGCGCAGCGAATGTTTCGGTCTGCGAATTCTTGGCGACTCCCTGCTCACTCCGGTATCCCTCGAATTGCCCGCGCACCAGATCTTTTTCCTCGATGGGAGGAATCGCTTTCAGCACCTTTACTTTTTCGTCGCGCAAGGATTCGCTGTCGTTCCGGACGGGCGGCTCCATCGCCAGGTTGGAGAGTATCTGAAAGAGATGGTTTTGGACCACGTCGCGGATCGTTCCCGTTCCGTCGTAAAAAGCTCCCCGTCCCTGGACGCCGAAATCTTCCGCCATCGTAATCTGCACGCTCTCGATATAGTGGCGATTCCAAAACGCCTCCGAGAATGCGTTGGCGAATCGAAACACCAGCATGTTGTCCACCGGCCGCTTGCCGAGGAAGTGATCGATGCGGAAGATGGACGACTCGTCGAAAATCGAGTGGAGGATCTCGTTCAGCTCCACGGCCGAGGCCAGATCGTGCCCGAACGGTTTTTCGACGATAACGCGCGCGTCACCCTCGCCGTGGGATTTCGCGATATTTTCAACGACCGTCTCGAACAAAACCGGCGGAATCGCAAGGTAGTACGCGGGCCGGTGCGCGTCCTTCAATTGTCCGCGCAACGCTTCGAACGTCGCCGGGTCCCGGTAATCGCCGTCCACGTAGCGCAATTTCGCGCTCAACTTTTCAAAAGCCGCGGGATCGACTCCGCCGTGTTTTTCCAGGCTGTCCTTCGCCCGCGCGCGCAATTGATCCAAATTCCAGCCCGCCTTGGCGACGCCTACCACGGGAACGTTCAAATTGCCGCGCTTTACCATGGCCTGCAGCGCTGGGAAAATTTTCTTGTAGGCCAGATCGCCGGTGGCTCCGAAGAAGACCAGCGCGTCGGAATGTTCGTTGCTCATCGTGCTTCTCCGTTCAGCTGTTTGCGGGCCTGAGGCTGACAGTCACCCTTGCGTCGAACTCTCACAGGTTAGCACATGCATCGCGCCCTAATGCCGGCCGGCCACGGACCAGTGGCTGGCGCCGGGTGTGGTGATACAATGCCGCCTTCGAGTTGAACCATGCCAGACGCATCTGCCCGCGGCGAAGCGCTGATCGAACTTATCTCACCTGAAAACACTCGCCGCTCCTTGCCCCTCGCTCAGTCGCCCTTTCTCATTGGCCGCGGCGAGGCGGGCAACCAGCTGGCGATTCCCGATCGCCGCATTTCGCGCAATTGCGCCGCGATCCTTTCCGCGGACGGCCAATACTCGCTCGAGGACCGCGGAAATCAGCTCGGCGTGTTTGTCAACGGCGAGCGCATTTTAGCTAAACGAGCGCTGCGCGACGGCGACGTGGTCACGTTCGGGCTCGAGGATTCCTACCGGATTGTCTTCCATTCCACATCGCCGGAGAGCACGATCGAGCATCTGCTCACGCGCGTGGGGCGCATCACCGCGAGCGAGTCGTCGCCCATCGGTCTCGGCAAGCTCAATCTGCTGCTCGAGGCGACCATGCTGCTGCATTCGCAGCTTCCCCTCGACGCCGTGCTCGAAGCCATGCTCGACCGTGCCATTTCCGTCACGGACGCCGAGCGCGGTCTCCTGCTCGAAGCCATGCCTTCCGGCTCGCTGCAAAACCGCCTGGCGCGACGCGCCGGCGGTGTCAGCATGCCCGCGGAGGGCTTTTCGCCTACGCAAACTGCGTTGCGCATGGCCGTCGAGAGCCAAAAGGGCGTGATTACGGGAGATCTTCAGCAGGCCGATGTGGCCCTGCAAGGCGCGCAGAGCATCATTGCGCAGCGGCTCCGTTCGGTCGTGGCGATTCCCCTCTATGCTATGCCGCGCGCGAGCACCGCGGAGTCGTTCGCCAACATGCAGCGCGGCCATTTTCTCGGCATTCTGTATCTGGATTCACGCCGCCCCGCGGCCTTTTCCAAACTCGATCGCCAGATTCTCGACGCCCTGGCCGTGGAAGCCGCGAGCATTCTGGACAATGCGCGCCTCGTCGAACGCGAGCGCCAGCGCCAGCGCCTCGAGCAGGAACTGAGCATCGCCCGCGAAATTCAGCAGGCGCTCCTGCCTCGCGGCTTCCGCGACTTTCCGCACCTCACGATTAGCGGCTTCAATACACCGTGCCACGCCGTGGGCGGCGACTACTTTGATGTCTTTCCGTTGACCAATGACCGCACCGCGTTTGTCATCGCCGATGTCGCCGGAAAGGGAATTGGCGCCGCGCTTCTTACCACCATGCTGCAGGGCGCGCTGACGGGCATGACGCTCGGCGCCGATCCCGTGCGCGTGTTTCAGCACATCAACGATTTCCTTTGCCAGCACGCCGAAGTCGGCCGGTACGCCACCATGTTTTTTGGGATTGTCGACCGTGAGGGCAATCTCGACTATCTCAACGCGGGACACCCGTCTCCGCTGCTTCTGCGCCGAGGTGACGTCAGCGAAATTTTCACGCAAGGCTCTTTTCCGGTGGGGTTGATTCCGGAGGCCAGTTACGAGGCCGTGCGAGTGCCGCTCGAACCAGGCGATACGATTGTGTTGTTTAGCGATGGTGTGACGGAGGCAGCCGATCCCGAAGAGCAGCTCTTCGGCATCCCCCGCCTTAGCGAAGTTCTAGCTGGCCAGCACGAGGCACCGCTCGAACAGCTTCAAAAGCGGGTCGCCGATTCAGTCGAAAAATTTGCGCGTGGGGCCGACCAGGCGGACGACATCACGCTTCTCTTTATTCGTTATCGCGCCGCCGCGCGATCGGCGGATACCGTTGCCTGAATCGGAGTTGGGCGACGGTAGAAATGCGGGCGTTCCGAGAGGAATTCCCGCTCTCTGGCTTTTCTCCTGATTTTCCATTGGACCACCTGGAGGAACAAAACGCTTCGCGCTGCGTAGGCGAGGGATCGTTCCGGGTCGACGTGCGCGAGTCACGAATTCCTTGGGTTCGCGCCGCTTCGTGTGTGTGAACCTAAATTGTGAATGGAGGCGGATGTGAACGAAAAAATCCAGGGAGCGACTGGACCTACAGGACGCGGCGAACAGAAAAGTGTAATCGTCCGAGGCCGCGCTTCCGGTTACGCGCAGGAAATTCTGGCGGGCCGCCATCGTCTTCACGCCGATGAGCCGGTGTTCGCGGGAGGTGGCGACACAGGGCCGTCTCCTTACGAATTTTTGCTGGCCGCGCTTGGGGCGTGTACTTCGATCACGATCGGGATGTACGCCCGGCGCAAAGCCTGGCCGCTCGAGGAAGTCACGGTTCATCTGCGCCACTCGAAAATCCACGCCATCGATTGCGCCGAATGTGAAACAAAAGAAGGAATGCTCGATCGAATCGAGCGCGATATTCAGTTGAGCGGACCGATCACCGACGAACAACGAGCGAGGCTTTTGGAAATCGCCAACAAATGTCCCGTGCATCGGACGCTGACGTCCGAAGTTCAAATCACCACGCGCATGCTGTGAAGGCGCGTGGGTTGCGATCCCGCGGCAAGGCTCAGGCCTTGAAATGCCGGTTGTGTTGTCACGAAACGGCACCACTAGGGATAGACAGTTTGAACACGTGGCACCAACATTTTGTGCTTTCCGCCGCATTTCTCTCTTGACATAAATTCAACGCAAGTTTACATTGCGCCCTCGGATTCAGGGACGTGATTCGACTCGCGGGCGGTCCATCACCCCGGGAGCACCGCGGAATCGATTGACGCAACCTGTCGGATTTCATAGAGACATCAAGGAGGCTTTCTTTTACTCCCCGTAGCCGGCGCCCCCAGCGCTGTCGGCGAGGGATCGCGCAACGCTCGATGCCGCCAGCGGCCCGGGTGAGGCGTTAAGGGAGGCTTTTTTCTTTTTTGGCGGCCAGACTTCGATTCATGCGCTGCGCTTCACCCTTCGGGGTTAAAAGCGGGCCATGACGGTCCGGGCGCCAGGATGCTCTTGCATTTCCGGCACCGAAAAATCCGAAAAAGCGGCGGCCTGCTGAGAATCAGGTTGCTGCGGCTCCCGGCCAAATGGGAGTAAAATATAAGGGTTCCCTCCGCGCAGGGGGAGCCTACCTGCGCGGAGGCGATGATGGCTCAGACGAGAATTGCTTTGAACGAAAAGACGGCACTTCAATCCGGCACGGCGGCGCCCGCTGACGTCGAGGTCCGCACGGGCCTTGAGTTCGATCGGTATTTCACCGACGGCCGCACCTCTCCGTTCGACGCGGTCGAATGGGAACGCCGCGTCGCCCTGATCGGCAACGAAAAGGGCAAAACGATTTTCCGCCAGGAAAACGTGGAAGTGCCGAAGACATGGTCGCAGACGGCCACCAACATCGTCGCGTCGAAATATTTTCACGGCAAGATCAACACACCCGGACGGGAAAATTCGGTCCGCCAGCTCATCAGCCGTGTGGTGAACTCAATTGTGGCGTGGGGAGAGAAGGGCGGCTACTTCGCGAGCGCTCCCTCGCGCGACGTGTTCCGCGACGACCTGACGCACCTGCTCGTCGAGCAGAAGATGGCCTTCAATTCCCCGGTGTGGTTCAACGTCGGCGTGCAGCCCAAGCCGCAGTGCTCGGCCTGCTTTATCAACTCGGTGCAGGATGACATGGAATCGATCATGAACCTGGCCAAGACCGAGGGCATGCTCTTCAAATGGGGCTCCGGCACGGGCACGAATTTTTCCTCGCTGCGCGGCAGCCGCGAGACGCTTTCGGGCGGCGGCATCGCTTCGGGCCCGGTAAGTTTCATGAAGGGTTTTGACGCGTTTGCCGGCGTCATCAAATCGGGCGGCAAAACGCGCCGCGCCGCCAAAATGGTGATCCTTAACGTGGATCATCCGGACATCGTCGAGTTCATCGACTCAAAAACGAAAGAGGAACGCAAGGCTCGCGTCCTCATCGAGCAGGGTTATGACGCGGCGATCGACGGCGAAGCGTACTCCTCGATCTTTTTTCAGAACGCGAATCACTCCGTCCGCGTCACCGACGAGTACATGCATGCGGTCGAGGACGACCGCGACTGGTGGACACGCAACGTTAACGACGGCAATCCGTTTGAGAAATTCGGCGCGCGCGAGCTGCTGCACCGGATGGCCGAATCCACCTGGCAGTGCGGCGATCCCGGCATGCAGTACGACACGACTGTAAACCGTTGGCACACCTGCAAGAACACGGCGCGCATCAACGCCTCGAATCCCTGCTCGGAATACATGTTCCTCGATGACACGGCGTGCAACCTTGCCTCGCTCAACCTGATGAAGTATCTCAATCCGAACGGCTCGTTCGATGTCGAGGCATTCCGCCATGCCGTGGACATCACCATCACGGCGCAGGAAATTCTGGTGGACAACGCCAGCTACCCGACGCCGCGCATCGGCGACAATTCGCACAAGTTCCGCCCGCTCGGCCTCGGCTACGCCAACCTGGGCGCGCTGCTGATGTCCATGGCCCTGCCGTATGACTCCGACGGCGGGCGCGACATGGCCGGCGCGGTCACCGCGCTGATGTGCGGCGAGGCCTACGCGCAATCGGCGCGCATCGCCGAGCGCCTCGGGCCGTTCCCGGGCTACGCCGTGAATCGCGAGCCGATGCTGGACGTCATTCGCATGCACCGCGATGCCCTGCGACCAATCAAGCCCGAAAACGTGCAGCCATCGCTCCTCGGCGCGGCGCAAGCTTCCTGGGACGCGGCGCTCGCCCTCGGCGAAAAATTCGGCTACAAGAATTCTCAGGTCACGGTCCTCGCGCCCACGGGGACGATCGGCTTCATGATGGATTGCGACACGACCGGCATCGAGCCCGATCTTGCTCTGGTGAAATACAAGAAGCTGGTCGGCGGCGGCGTGATCAAGATTGTAAACAATACCGTTCCCGCCGCGCTGATGAAGCTCGGCTACTCGCCTGAGGAAACTTCGCAGATCGTTTCCTACGTCGACCGCAACGGCAAGATCGAGGGCGCGCCCGGCTTCAAGCCGGAGCACCTCGCGATTTTCGATTGCTCTCTCGCAGCCCCGGGAGGCCGCTCGATCGCCTGGCGCGGCCACCTGAAAATGATGGCGGCGGCCCAGCCCTTCCTTTCCGGCGCCATCAGCAAGACAATCAACATGCCCGAGGAATCCACGATCGAAGACGTCATGCAGGCGTACATCGAATCCTGGAAACTCGGTCTGAAGGCCGTGGCGATTTACCGCGACAACTCGAAGGGCTCGCAGCCGCTTTCCGCCGCGGGCGATAAGAAAGACTCCGCGCAGCAGGTGCAACCCGCCGCTGCGGCAGCGCCGGCGAAAAGTGCGGACGCCGCCACGCCGGTTGCCGAGCAGCGCGAACTTTTCGTGCGGTCCTTCCGCCGCAAGATGCCCAGCGAGCGCCAGTCGATCACGCACAAATTCTCGATCGGCGGCCACGAAGGCTACATCACCGTCGGCATGTACGAGACGGGCGAGCCCGGTGAAATCTTCATCAAGATGGCCAAGGAAGGCTCGACGCTCTCCGGCTTCATGGACGGCTTCGCGCTTTCCGTTTCGGTCGGCTTGCAGTACGGCGTGCCGCTCAAGGCGCTCGTCGATAAGTTCATCAACACGCGCTTCGAGCCCGCCGGCTACACGGGTCATCCTGCCATTCCGTACGCGAAGTCCGTGCTCGATTACCTCGCACGCTGGCTAGGCGGCCGCTTCATTTCGCCCGACTACCTCACGCACAACGGCGACGCCGCGTTGCCTGCGGCGACAGTGGCGGCTACCCCCGCCATACCTCGAACCTTTATGCCGACCGCCGATGATGATCCGGCCCCGGGAGCCTCAGGGTCGCGCTCGATGTTCGACGGCGCCCCGACGTGCTCCGAATGTGGCATGCTCATGACGCCAAACGGCGCCTGCTACAAATGCGAAAATTGCGGCGGCACGTCCGGCTGCAGCTAAATGCTGTAGCCCGCCTCTTTAGAGGCGGGGGACGTACTTTCAGCCAACTGGAATTGCAACAGAACAGACGAACCCCGGGTCTAAAGACCCAGGCTACAGCAGTTTTTTCACCGCCAGGGCGCGGGCCACAGATACTCAGTTCCTTCAGACGAAAATCCCGTGGGATCGACGGGAACTGGAATCGGCGCTCTATTGTGGTAATGCCGGCCGCTGGACCACGGCCAATCCTCCGGTTTTTCTGCCAATCCAGCCTCTACGGGGTTTCGGTGGATGTACTCCAGTTTCTGCCAGAAATTTCGCGCGTGGCGGATAATCGTGTCGAAATACCGTTCCTGCCAGATTGGCCCTGAACTCGATCTGGCGCGCGAAATCGCGAACCCCGTTTTGCTTTTGAGATTTCGCATGAGCTGAATCAGATTTCTATTGTGCGGATGCAGCAGTAAGTGAACGTGCGTCGGCATCACCACATAGCCGAAGAGGAAAAAGTCGCCGCGATTTCGTTGGTCAGCAAGTACCTCCAGAATTAAATCGCGTTCCGCGGGTGTAAATTGGGCGAGGTTCTGTGCAAGATTTGTCGTCACGAAAAAGAATCGGTCGTGAGTCTCGATGCGTCGCAGATGTGTCACGATTCGTGCATGGTAACCTAATTGTCGGGCATGAGTCGACACTACGCTACCGCGCCCGCTGTAGCCCGCCTCTTTAGAGGCGGGGAACCGCGCACCAATTACAAGTCGCAAAGCCGCGAAAAAGAGCTTCCCCGGGTCTAAAGACCCAGGCTACAGCAATCCCCGGACCGATCGGTTATATGTTCACGACGCGGTTCGCTTGCCCGTAACGAGAGCCTGTGCTCCAATTCGATTCGAATGCTTGCTGCGGTTACGCGCGGAGAACGCGTTGTCGTCGTTCAAAGGCCGCTTTCGCGGCTTCGGCCGGGCTGGGCGCTTGTCCATGTGCGCCTCGCCGGGATCTGCAATACAGACATCGAAATTTTGCGCGGCTATCATAGTTTCCAGGGCACGCTCGGCCATGAATTTGTCGGCGAAGTTGTTCGAGTCGCGGGCGCGCATGATCGGAAATGGATCGGCCGGCGTGTCGTCGGCGAAATTAATCTGGCGTGCTCGGGGCTGGGCTTCCGCAAGCCGTGCGACTATTGCCGCCGCGGAATCCCGACGCACTGCACGCGGCGGCGCGTCCTCGGAATCGTCGACCACGACGGCGCCTTTGCCGAATACCTCGCCCTGCCCGTCGTGAATCTCCACCGCGTGCCCCCGGGCGTTCCCGATGAGGCGGCCGTCTTCACCGAGCCGCTTGCCGCGGCGTGCGAAATTCTGGAGCAGGTAGATATTCGCGCGCATCGCGAAGCCGCCGTGATCGGCGACGGAAAGCTCGCACAGCTTATCGCGCGCGTGCTGCTCGCTTCGGGACCGCGCGTCGTCATGATCGGCAAACACGAAACCAAGCTGCGCCTGGCGCGCTCCACGGGCATCCAGACGGCGAGGGTCGCATCACCGCGTGCGCGCCGTTCGAACGAGTTTTCGCTGACAATCGAAGCGACCGGCTCGCCCTCGGGCCTGGCGCTGGCGCAGCAGATCACTGTTCCACGTGGAACGCTCATCCTGAAATCCACATTTCACGGCGCCGCGAACGTCGAAACCTGGCCAATCGTGGTGAAGGAGCTGACCGTCATCGGCTCGCGCTGCGGCCCGTTCCCGCGCGCGCTGTCGCTCCTGAGCTCGGGGCACGTCGACCCGCGTCCGCTCATCTCGCGCGTCTTCCCGCTAGAGGACACCGTGAAGGCGATTCGCCATGCACGGAAGCCCGGAGTGATGAAAGTGATCTTGAAGCCGGGACAGGATCAGGCAGGATAGGAACTGACGAGGAAGCCGTGTAGCGCCCGCCTGAAAAGAAAGGCAGGCGTTACAAAGCCGGATTCGCCGGAGAATTGGGAATCGCGAGGAGGAGCAATGAAGGAACTGAGCGAAAAGCTGTCGCGCACTGTTGAATTCGCTGAGCCGATCCTGGCCAAGATCGCGGAAGCGGAGAGCAGAAAACCTGCGCTAAAGGGTGGCTGGTCCCGCAAGCAAGTGATCGGCCACCTGATCGACTCCGCCTCCAACAATCACCAGCGATTCGTCCGCGCGGCATTGCGAGGCTCACTGGAATTTCCCGGCTACGACCAGGACGGCTGTGTTCGCGTGCAGGCCGTTCAGGACGCACCCTGGCCGCTGCTCGTCGCGCTCTGGAAAAATTACAATTTGTATCTCGCCCACGTCATTGCCCATCTGCCGCCGGCCCAACTCAAGGCGCAATGTCGAATCGGCGACAACGAGCCCGTCTCATTGCAATTCATTGCCGAGGATTATTTGACTCATCTTCTGCATCATCTGGGGCAAATCGGTGCCACGGGCAGCTGAGAATTGCTACTTCGAGGTCTCGAGTGGCAGGAACCTTCCGTAGTGAGCTACCTTCGTGTTGACCGGCATTGTCTGGAGATTTTTTCCTGGTTGTCCGGTCAGGTTCAAAGATACGAGGGTCTTCCGTTTCACGCACGACTTCGCGCCGTTCTCCAAGCCGACCTGATCAGCGTCGGGCTCCAGGGCGATGACTATGGCACCGTCAGGAGTGAAGCCCAGAACCGTATTCTCCGAGTAGCAATCCTTTCCAAACTTGGCAGCCAGCATCTCCATTAGGTCAGGTTCCGTGATTGTTCCTGAATCGACGCTGAATACGAAAAACTCTGTGTAAATCCCTTCGGATTCGTACTCCCACTGAGCTGCCTCTACAAGAAGGCTCTTTCCATCAGGTGACCAATCGACGAGCTTAATGCTATTCCCTTCCAACACCTTGGGGGAGTCCGAATAGATAATTTTGGAAATCTCGCCTCCAGGTCCCTCAACAAGTAACGTTGAGTTGTTGGAACGCAGCCGCCCTGCGTACGTGGCTTCGTTTTTCGGTTTTAGGGCGGTTGCCTTCACCTCGACGCGTGCCCGGCGCAGACCGTCTGGCGAAACCAAGATCGGGCTACGAACGAGCCGCGACTTTATTTGGTCCTCACCCTTCTTCCAGCGCTCAGATACTCGGTCTCCTTCGATCTGCTTTCCAAGGGTGGCAAGGGCTCAGCCGACAGGGAACCGGCTGTGTTGCCCTGTGGAGTGCTGGAAATTGGTGGCGATGCGATCGGAGATAAAAGCAGCAAGAACCACAACCAGTTAGCGGTGACAATGTTCACCATGGTTTTCCAATCTAATAGCGATACTCAAATCGTACACAAGTGAACCCGACCCGAACAGGCCCCGACGATGGATTTGTTGCCAAAGTCAAACCTGACGTCTGCTCGCTCTGCGTTGGCGAGGCTTCAAGTAGCGGGGGCTCTCGATTCTTGACTTTCGCGCAAACCGCTGCCTACACTGATTCTTCCCGTCGAAACCATGGCTCAGTCGCAACAAAAGACAATCGTCGTAGGTGTGACCGGAGCATCCGGGGCAGTGCTGGCGAAGGCTGCGCTGCGGATGCTGGAAGCGGACGCGCGCGTCGGGCGCATCCACTTGGTGATTACGGACACGGGCGCGCGGCTTCTCGCGCACGAGCTGAGCATCGCCACGACGGACCCAAAGAAGCTACCGTCGCTCCTCATCGGAGGGCGCGCGACGAAGACTGAAGTCCTGCCGAACAAGGACGTGGGCGCGTCGATTGCCTCTGGTAGCTACGCGGTGGACGCAATGGTGGTGATCCCTTGCTCGATGGGCACGCTGGCGACGATTGCCGCGGGGACGAGCGACGATTTGATCGCCCGTGCCGCGGACGTGTGCCTCAAGGAAGGGCGGCGGCTCGTGCTCTGCGTGCGCGATACGCCGTTCAGCCGGATTCATCTCAAAAATATGATACGGGCGCAACAGGCGGGCGCGGTCATCATGCCGGCGATTCCTTCGTACTATCATCAGCCGAAAACGATCGGCGATCTCGTCGCGCAATATGTCTATCGAGTCCTCGCGCAAATGGGCTTACCGCAGGACGAGATGTACCGCTGGGAAGGGCAGGCGAAAGGTAAGGCACGCGAAGTGTAAGTCCTCAGGCTGTCGCCTCTTGACCTTTCAAGCGGCAGTGGAATTGAAGAAACAGGCTGAAGAGTTTGCGGGAAGACTGAATTCCTTTGTCATTCTGAGCGAAGCGAAGAATCTCTCTTCGATTGAAGTCAAACCACAGAGAGATTCTTCGGCGAAAGATGCGCCTCAGAATGACAAACAAATATGTTGTTCGCATTCGCCGAAGCCGACAAAATCGCTACGGGTCATGAGCCGCATCCGCACGATCCTCGAGATGATCAAGTTCGAGCACTCCGTCTTCGCGCTCCCGTTTGCGTTGACGGGAGCGTTGCTCGCCGCGCGCTACGCGACAATTCCGGGCACTGCGACAGGCTTCCCTTCACTGCGTCAAATTGCGTGGATCATCGTGGCCATGGTAGGGGCGCGATCCGCGGCGATGACGATGAACCGGATCATTGACCTGCGATACGACCGCGAAAATCCGCGCACCCGCACCCGCGCCCTTGCGACCGGTGCGCTCACGGTACAGTTCGCGTGGCTTTTCGCCGCCGCGTCCGCAGCCTTGCTCGTGATTGCGGCGTGGCAATTGAATCCTCTCGCGCTGAAACTTTCGCCGGTCGCGCTTGCCGTCCTGTTTTTCTATTCCTACACGAAGCGTTTCACATCGTGGTCTCATCTCGTGCTCGGATTTTGCCTGGGGATGTCGCCTGCGGCGGCGTGGATCGCCATCGCCGGCTCGCTCGATTGGCGCATGCTGATCCTGTGCGCGGCGGTAACGCTGTGGGTCGGCGGCTTCGACGTGCTCTACGCCTGCCAGGACCTTGAGTACGACAAATCCGCGAATCTTTTTTCCGTGCCGAAAAAATTCGGAGTTGCGAAGGCCCTGCTGATCGCCCGCGCCATGCACGTCCTGATGATCGCGCTCCTCGCGTGGCTCGCGTGGAGTTTCCATCTGCCGTGGCCGGCGTGGGCGGGAATCGCGGTGGTCGCCGCGCTGCTGGCGTACGAGCAATCGCTCGTTTCGCCGGCCGATTTGAGCCGGTTGAATGCTGCGTTTTTTACCGTGAACGGTTATATTAGTCTCTTGTTTCTGCTGTTTTGGGGCGCGGCGGTGGCGCTGAAGTAGGACAGGCTTATAGCCTGTCGGGTTTGTTAGGGCACATGTGCGGATTCGGGCGGCACTTTGGAAAGGCAGACAGGCTGTAAGCCTGTCCTACGTAAACCGTGACCCACCTTCGGATCAACGACGAAGCGCTGAAACCGATCGCCGATAAGGTGCTCGCCGGAGAGCGCCTGGACGCCAACGACGGCATCGCGATGTACCGCTCACCGGACCTGCTGGCGCTCGGCTGGCTCGCCAATTCCGTGCGCGAGAAGCGCCACGGCAACACGGTCTTCTTCAACGTCAATCGCCACATCAATCCCACGAATGTCTGCGTCGCGCACTGCAAGCTGTGCGCCTTTGGCCGCGATCCGAACGCGTCCGGCGCCTACACCTACGCGCTCGAGGAGATTTACCAGCGCGCCGAGCAGGGCGTGCGCGAGGGCGCAACCGAATTTCACATGGTCGGCGGCCTGCACCCCGATCTGCCCTTTGAATATTTTCTCGACCTTATGCGCGGGCTGAAAAAGCGCTGCCCGACCGTGCACCTCAAAGCGTTCACGATGGTTGAGGTGGGATATTTCTCGCGCATCTCGAAGCTTTCGATCCGCGACACGCTCCTCGCGCTGAAGGAAGCGGGCGTCGATTCACTTCCCGGCGGCGGCGCGGAAATTTTCAACCCGCGCGTGCGGAAGATTATTTGCGACCACAAGGTCAGCGGGCAGCAGTGGCTCAACATCGCGCGCACGGCGCACGAAATCGGCCTGCGGTCGAACGCCACGATGCTCTACGGCCATGTGGAGACCGAAGAAGAACGCGTCGAGCACCTGCTCCTGTTGCGCGAACTGCAGGATGAGACGCACGGCTTCTCCGCGTTCATTCCGCTGGCGTTTCATCCGGCCAACACCGGCCTCGCGCACCTGCCTCCGCCGACCGGCTATCACGACTTAAAGTCGATCGCGATTTCGCGGCTGCTCCTCGACAACTTCGACCACATCAAGGCCTACTGGATCATGCTCACACCGAGCATGGCGCAGATCGCGCTGCGCTTCGGCGGGGACGATCTCGACGGTACCGTCGTCGAGGAAAAGATCTACCACGACGCCGGCGCCAAAACGGACGAGTTCACCCCGCGCGTCGAGCTCGAGCGCCTGATCCGCGAAGCCGGCCGCGTCCCCGTCGAGCGCGACACCCTCTACCGCCCCGTCGATCGCTCGAAAATGCCTCCGCCCCCCGGCCCGCGCCCCGACGTGACGCTGTCGATCAATCTGTAGGGCCGTTGCACAGCATGTCCCAAGATCGCTAACTCAACACAATTCATGAATGTTTTGTGGCGTTTCTGTTGCCTATCGTGGTCAGCGATTTCTCACTCGCCCTCTCCCGCACGAGTTCCCACCCCAGCAGTGCGTAAAACGGCGCGTAGCACAGCCACTGAAACAGCGGATCGAAATGCCAGACGCCGAGCGCGCGATAGTTGATGAAGATCTTGTAGGAGAGAAACTCCAGGATCGTGAGCAGCAGCCACGCCGGGCTGGGAAAGAAGCAGAGGAGCGGCACGATCCAGGTGAAATACCACGAGTAGCCGTTTGGCGCGAAAAGCAGCAGCGTGCCAATCAATAGAAACGCGGCGCGAGTCGGGTCCGCGCTACGAATCGCAAGCCACAGGGCCAATCCAATCACCACACCTTCGCCGACCCCGGCGGCAATTTCATGCGAGCCGTAGAGCCACAGCAGCACGGGGTAGATGCTCGAATGGTAGTTTCGGAAAATCAGTTGGTAGGCGTGCAGCATAGCCAAAAACTCGCGCCATCCGTGCCTGTACGGCCACGCGCAAGCCGCGGCCAGCGCGGCGCAACCTCCCGCCGCCAGCCATCCCCTCAATTTCCCAGGCCATCCCGCGCGAAAAAGCGCGAGCGGTAACAGTACTACTGGAAAGGCTTTTGCCAACGCCCCGGCCGTCAGCGTGAGCGTTGACAACGGCGCGCTCCTCCGTATAATCAGCAGCGAGGCGACGACACCGGCGAGAGCTAACGCGTCGTTGTGGCCGCTGGAAGCGAATTCGACCACTACGAGCGGATTCCAGGCGTAGATTGCTACCTGGTAGTTCCGTCCCCCAGTCGAACGGATCCACCCGGCCAGCATCGCCGCAACGGCCAGATCGGCGAGCAGAAACGGCAGCTTGAACCAAACCGGGTCCGGAAATAAGCGCCAGGTCGCGCGAAACACCAACTGAGCGAGCGGCGGGTACATTGTGGGAATCTCCGGTACAGGCATCACGTACCACCCGGGATCGCGCAGGGGTGCAAGCCGAGGGTCCATGGGCGCGACGGCGTAAGGATTCCAGCCCGCGCTCTGCACGTGGCCGTCCCAGCGGTAGCGGTACAAATCGGTCGAGAGCGACGGCGGGTGCGGAAACAAAGTCAGGCGAAAGGCCAGCCCGCCGAGCAGGACGAGCCACAGCACAGCACGATCGTCTCGGGTGTGCTCGATGGCATACAGCCCGACACAGTACAGAACGCCGCCGCCGAGCGCCAGCGCCATGAATTCGGGGAGGTGAATCGAGAGATCCCCGAGCCGCGCCATCGCGGCAAACACCGCTTCGAGCGCCACAATGGTGACGAGCGCGAGCAGAAATTGCGGGCTCTTTTTAGCGGGGCTTTCGACCACGGACGAGCCGGCGGGCATCTGTGGCGTGGGCAGACTCAACGGCAGTCCGTTCGCGATTGAAGCACCGTTCGCGATCGAAAGAAGCGGTGTAGTACGTGCTCCTTTTTGTCATTCTGAGCGAAGCGAAGAATCTCTCTTCGATCGAGGTCCGAGGCACAAAGAGATTCCTCGGCGATGAACCCGCCTCGGTTCACCGAGAACGTTCTCCGTGAACGGAATGACAAAAACGGAGTTGTTTTGGAGCCTCCGAAGTTGGAGCCTGCAAACATTGTTGCCGAGGGACTGATCTTTCGCACGGGGGGAACGTCCGTTTGATTTTCGCGCAACATTCGATCGCTTTGTTGGCAGCGGCGGCCCAGACTCCGCTCTACAGGTATTGGTCGAATCTCATCGACCCGAGCCGCAATCCCTTCCGCGGCCTGTACCAGCTCAACGCGTTTGACCTCGCGATTATGATTCCGTATTTCCTCGTGCTCGTGATCCTGGCCGCGTACGGGATGCACCGCTATTACCTGGTCTGGGCGTTTTTCAAGCATCGCGACAACGTCCCCGGCCCGCCGCCCGCCGTCGCCGAGTGGCCCAAGGTTACCATACAGCTTCCGATCTATAACGAGCGGTACGTGATCGAGCGGCTCGTCGACGCCGTCGCGCGCTTCGATTACCCGCGCGAGCTTCTCGATATTCAGGTGCTCGACGATTCCACCGACGAGACGCGGGAAGTCGCGCGCGCGTGCGTCGAGCGTTACCAGGCGCTCGGCCTTCCGATTCATTACCTGCATCGCACGGATCGCACCGGCTACAAAGCCGGTGCGCTTGCCGAGGGGTTGAAGTCCGCGACCGGCGAATTCGTCGCCATCTTCGACGCCGATTTCCTGCCTGCGCCCGATTTTCTGCGCCTTACGGTGCCGTACTTCACCGATCCGAAAATCGGCATGGTGCAGGGGCGCTGGACCTACCTCAACCGGGATTACTCCGCGCTCACCGAAGTCGAGACGATTCTCCTGGACGGCCATTTCGTCATGGAGCACGGCGCGCGCTCGCGCAGCGACGACTTTTTCAACTTCAACGGCACCGCGGGCGTGTGGCGCCGGTGCGTGATCGATGACGCCGGCGGCTGGCAGCATGACACGCTCACCGAAGACACCGATCTCTCGTATCGCGCGCAGCTTCGCGGCTGGAAATTTCTCTACCTGCCGGACGTCGAGTGCGCCTCCGAGCTGCCCGTGGAGATGAACGCGTTCAAGTCGCAGCAGGCGCGCTGGGCCAAGGGCCTGATGCAGACCGCCATCAAAATTTTGCCGCGCATGCTGCGCTCGGACCTGCCCCCGCGGATCAAAGCGGAGGCCGTCTTTCATCTGACGGCCAACATCAGCTACCCCTTCATGGTCGTGCTCTCGACGCTGCTCCTTCCCGCGATGATCGTGCGCTTCTATCAGGGCTGGTTCCAGATGCTGTTCATCGACTTGCCGCTCTTCATTGCGTCCAGCTGCTCGATTTCCGGCTTCTATCTCACCTCGCAGCGCGTCCTCTATCCGAAGACGTGGAAGCGCTCGATCCTCTACATGCCGTTCGTAATGGCCGTCGGCATCGGCCTCTCCGTGCGCAATGCCAGGGGCGTCCTAGAAGCGCTCTTCGGCGTGAAATCCGAATTTGTACGCACGCCGAAATTCAAAATCGAAGGCCAGGCCGGCACCTGGAAGAAAAAGCTCTATCGCAACCGCTCCGGCTGGATGCCGTATCTGGAAATCGCGCTCGGCCTCTACTTCGCCGCGACGATCGTCTATTCCGTCCAAAATGAAAATTACGCCACCGCCCCGTTCCTCTTCCTCTTCGTCTGGGGTTTCCTCTACACCGGAGTCATGTCCGTAGCGCAAAGCTGGGTCGAGCGCCTCCGCTTCGGTGTGCGCGCGCCCGCAGCATCGGCAGAACCAAGAGCCGCCGCGTCCGGTGCGCCTGGGTTTTAGTGCAGATTAGCGATCGGTGGTCACGGACGGGAAGATCCAATTCCAGACTGGTTCCGACGCCCTCTCGCCTTTGGCATCTGCGCTCACCAAGGCTATGGCGTACTCCTTCATTTTTTCGATGTTTTGTCGAAGAAGATCCGCTTCCGCTTTGTTGATATCTGCGTAGAAGACTGTAACTATTGGGCGGCGTAGACCTTCTATTGTCATCTCTGCCTCGAACTTATATCTACCCTCGGACCAGAACATCGCATCCTGGAACCACTGCAAAGCAACAGCCAGCTCCCGCGATTGCAGGAATTCATCTCTGCCATGCTCCCTTCCCTTTAAAAACTGGTAGTGGTCAGCTAACGCAGCGAATTTCTGTCGATACGTTTCCTGAAAGGACGAGTCCTGGAATCCAATCGTTTTGTTTATAACCGTGCTCGGAGATGCCAGGAGGGTGATGGCTCTGTCTTGTCGCAAAAAATTCAGGCTTTGATTTTGCGGCAATCCACCAATTGAAGTGAGTACCTCGAGAATGAACATCCAGCGCAGGACATGTGTCTCGCCATTCTCATGGGTGGCGCGAAGCTCCATGTCACCTACGAGGGCATCCTTACGCCGTACCACCAAGGCAATCGGAAGGTTGACGATTGGTCCGGCACTGCTGAAAGTAAGCTCCATCGACGCGGCCGGACAGAAGGTTTAGCGAGGGCCTTCGATACCCACCCACCGATCTGCGGTAACCAAGCAGCTGCACCGATCGCCGCTAGCACAAAAGCAGCGGTTTGCTGATCCATCGGCAAAAGGATACACTAATTTACCCAACCATACACTCATACCACCCATACCAACCGAGCTACCGTGCATCATATGTGGCCCCAGGAGGGCGGTCAACGCTGTGCTGCGGGTATACTTCTATCGTCTATAATTATCCCTAAATCTGCACAACCGAGGGCACGATCCATGAGGCGGCCGTCATTGACACGCGCGAATCCCTTGCTCGAAACCAAGAAAGTCCGGAAGCTTCGCGAAACTCTCCAGTCACGAAGCAACTCAGAGGCTGTGCGGCTTGTCATCGACGAACGCCTAGCTGTGGAAGCGGGGCTTCAGGCCCTGCGCCGCTTGCGAAAGCACGGGGGTCTGGCAGACCTCTTCTGCCGCGCCCATCTAAGCCACTAAAATAAAGCGGGCGCATCGCTTTCCTCACCGCTCTTCCACCGGCTCCGGGTGAATCGTGACTCGTGCGATCTGCGGGAATTTTTCCTTCACGCGGGTTTCGAGTTCGCCGGTGACGTCGTGGATTTGGGTGATGGGCAGGCTGCCGTCCATGGCGCAGTGGCAGGAGGCGAGGATTTTGTGCTCGACCTGGCGGACGTGGACTTCGTGGCAGTCGACCAGCTCATGAAATTCGCGGGGGAGCGTATTGATGTAGTCCTCGATGGCGCGGCCGAGGCCCGTCATTTCGCCGCGCTGGCCGTCCACGGAAGCGATGTGCGTGCCGAGCGGTTCGATGTGGATGTTCACTTTCGCGTCGTGGCGATTTGACGATGCGGCCACGCCGGGCAGCGTGCGGACTTCCTCCTCGAGTTCGGTCGCGCGGCGGTGGGCTTCGCGCAGGCTCAGGCGCTCGTCAACTTCGAGGTGCATCTCGATGAAGAGGCGCCCGTCGAGCTGGTCGGCGGAAATTTCGTGGACGGAGAGGCCGCGGCGCGCGGCGATGGCGCGGATGGCGTCGAACAAATGTTCGCCGGCGGCGGCGCGCGGCTCCATGTGCACCATCACGTCGGCGGGAACGATCTCGCCGACGCGCCGCTCGACCGCGTCCGAAATGGCGTGCACCTGCTCAAAACTGGTCGAGCGCGGCACGCTGATCGTCACGTCCACGAAGTGCTTCGTCCCGGCGCGGCGCACGCGCACACGCTCGGTGGAAATCACGCCTTCGAGGCCCTCGACCGCTTTCGTGACGCGCTCTGGCAATCCCGGCGGCGCGACGTCGAGCAGCGCGTCCAGCGTGCGCTTCCCAAGCCGCGAACCCACCCAGATCACGATGGCGGCCACGGCCAGCGCGGCGATCGGGTCCGCCGCCTCCAGCCACGGCACGCCGAAGCGCTGGCCGAGCCACACCGCGCCCATTCCCAGGATGACGACGAACGTGCTCCACACGTCTGTCGAAAAATGCAGCGCGTCGGCTTCGAGCGCCTCGCTCGGAAATTCGCGCGCCACGCGGGAGAGGGCCCGCGACCGCACCAGATCGATGCACATCGCGGCCACGAGAATGCCGATCGCGAGGCCGCTCGGCTCCAGATGCACCTGCTTGAAGAGAAGCCGGTAAAAGGCCTCGAAGATGATGTACACCGAAGTCGCGAGCAGGAGCCCCGTCTCGACAAACGCCGAGAAATTTTCAAATTTTCCGTGGCCGTAGGTGTGGCCCGAATCCGCGGGCCGGTCGGAGACGCGCACGGAAAGCCAGGTCAGGATGGCCGCGATCAGGTCAAGGCCGGAATGCAGCGCCTCGGACAGCACGCCCAGGCTGCCCGTGGAGGCGGCCAGAAACACTTTCAGCGCGACAAGGACCAATGCGGAGCCGATGGACCCAAGCGCCGCCATCTGCTTCGCTGAGCTGGCTGAACGTGTGATGAGGGAAGCCTCGAGAGGATTATACGTGGCGCTGAACATGTAGGACAGGCTTCCAGCCTGTCGGGTTCCGCCCCGCTCGGCAGGGCCAAAACCGACAGGCTCAAAGCCTGTCCTACCGGGACTACTGAATCGGTGGCGGAGGAACCAGCGGCAGCCGCTCCGGCTCGCCGCGCGCGCCGCGAACCTCCACGTCATCGAGCAGAATGGACGGCGCGATCACGGTCGACGGCACCCCGGAATCGGCCGAGCCAAATGCCGCCAGCGCCGTGCCCGCAAAGCCCGCCTGCTGGCTCTGCATGTAATCGAAGGCCGTCTGATCGTTCCCTATGGCCGCGATATTGCGGATCGAGCGAATGGTCAGCCCCGCGAGATGCGCGCCGCGAATCAGCGACTCCCTCCCGTCGGCCACATCCACGCGGTACACGAGGAGCGGCAGCCGCTCGCCCGTGCCCGCGCCGGACGCCGCCCCCATCATCACGTCGGATAGTTCGTCCTGTTCGCGCACGCCAAGCACCGGGTTATCCATGGCGCGAACGATCACGCACCATTTGTTGCCGTTCTCCTTGCACGCGGCCAGGAATTTTTTCTTCATTTCGTCCGGGGAAATGCCGTCCGAGGAAGAGACGAACAAATTGCTCGCCATCGGGCGCGGTTCGCCCAGATAGGCGCTGCGGCCGTGTCCGTTTGAGTGATCGAGATCGGGTCCGGGGCGGCGCGACATCAGAAAATTCAGCAACACACCGTTCGTCACCACGTCGACTTTTTGCGTTTTCACCCCTTCCTGATCGATCTCATACGTGCCCATCAGGTCGCGTCCCTGAAACTGTTTGGCCGAGGGGTCATCCAGCAACGAAACCGTTCCCGGCAGAACGCGCGAGCCGAGTTTGCCGGTCCATTCGCTGCGCCCGCCGAGCTTGTCCATGATTTGATCGAAGGCTGATTGCATCGCCAGCGGTCCGCGCGCGCCGGAGAGCGACGGACCCAACATCTGCGCGATCAGCGAGCCGGCCGCCGGCGCTTCAAACAGCACCGGGCCGTCGTAATCGGAGGCGGGAGGCGAGACGCGCAGCGTGATCAATTGCTCGCCGGCGTTTTCGAGGTCCTTGCGAACCGAATCCGCCGCCGGCAACTGGTCGGGCCGATGGCGGTACACGGCGTAGTAATTGTGCAGCGCCATTCCATCGTCCGATTCGGTTTCGAGGCTCGCCTCAATCGCCGCCAGGCTGCGATTCGCGCGGATTTTCGTCCCGTCGGTATTGAGCAGGTAGCTCGTGGTGTAGATCAGGTGATAGGTGACGCGTGAACTGTACAGCTGCGGGAATTGACGCAGCGCGGCGGAAACCGTCCGCGCTTCTTTTTCCCAGTCTCGAGTCGTCCAATCCGAGGCTTGCAGCGAGTCGATCGAAACCGTCGCCTCGGCGGGAGAAAAATCGGGAATGCTTTGCGCCCGGGCCAGGCGGGACATGAACGCCTGCTTCTTGGAATAGTTCTCGACGGCGGCTTTGAAGGATTGATCGGTGGCGAGCCACAAATCCTGGCGCAGCGATTCGTAGTCGCGGTCGATGCCGACCGTCCCCGTCGATCCGAGAAAGCCCGTAAAACCTTCGTCGGTAATGAAATTCGAGCTGTCGAGATTGTTGCTGCCGACGCGCACATCCACGCTCATGATGCGGTTCCGCCCGTGGGTCGACGCCACCAGCGCGCCGAACTCGGCGACAACCGTGCGCACGTCGAGATCGAGCACCCGGTACTGAATGAAGTACGGGCGCGCCGGCTCGTTCGTTCCCGGAATGGTTAGTTCGAGGCGCGCTTTCGCCCGGTCGAGCTCATCTTGCATCGCCGCGAGCGTGTGATCGGAATCGGCAGCCGCCGGCGATTGCTGTGGCGGCCGCGCTAGCGTCGCGGGGGAATGCGGTGCCGGAGACGCGAGGCCCGAGATCACGAACGCAAGGGAAAATGCGGCCGCAGTGGTTAATACGAGCGAGAAATTGCAAACGGATTTTGTCATGGAGCCGATTGTCAACCTTCCGAGAGAGATCTTCACTTGCGCACCGCCTCGGGATCGTGAGCGGGCGGAGGAAGAATCGGCGGCTTATCGGTGGACGTTTCCTTCTTCTGGACTTCCATTTCCGTAATCAGGATGGCGGGCGCGGAAGCGGAAACCGGCACGGAACCCGATTCCGCGCCGCAATATCCGTTGAAGGTTTCCATTGTGTCGCCCGTCGCTACGATTTTCGTGAGCGAGACGAGCGGGGTGCCCACGATATCCACGCCGCGCACGAGTTCGTCGGGACGGCCGTCCGCATAAACTTTGTACACAACGAGCGGCTGCACCTGAAACGCCTGCGGCTGGCCACGGCCGGTGAAGGTAAATCCTCCAGCGATATCGTCAATCAGCAAGCCGAAGGGCTTGTTCTGGCGCTTGATCTCCTCGACCAGTTTTTTGCGCAGCTCGACGTTCGATACCGTGAGGCTGCTCTGCACGATCAAATTTCCCTGGCGCGAGACGGGCTGCGCGCCAATCTGCCGGCGCCCGTGTCCGTTCGAATGGGGGAATCCGGTGAGCGGCTGGCGTGACATTTCAAAGTTCTTCAGCACGCCGTGATCGACAAGCGTGACGCGCTCGGAGGGAGTCCCTTCATCGTCGAACGGGTAATAGCCGATGAGAATATCCTTGCCCAGAGTTCTCTTCGTCGGATCGTCGTAAATCGACAGAAACTTCGGAAGAATGTCTTCCCCGACTTTCCGCGCGAAGGTCTGGCCCTCGTTGATGTCTTTCTGGCGAAAGCCTTCAGCGCGATGGCCGAAAACTTCGTGGAAGAAAACCGCGGTGGCGCGACCCGTCAACAGCGCGGGGCCGGCGTAGGGTTCGACGAGCGGCGCGGCAACCAGCGATTCGAGCTCCTTGCGCAGAACCTGCCCTTCCGCGAGCACGGCTTTGTCTTCGGGAGCGTCCGACGGATTCGACCAGTCAAAATTGTAATAACGATTGATGTCCATTCCGTCCGGAGCTTTTCCCTGAATGAAGAGTTCCAGCCGGTAGTGGACCTGGCCGAATTGCAGCTTCGTGCCCTCGCTCGTGACCTGATACTGATTTTCGCCGGTCGCGCTGAACGTGACGATGGAATTCAGAATTTGCGGAGACGCGCGAAACGCGTGCGTATAGAGGCGAACCTTTTCTTCCCACGGCTTGCGGTCGGGATGGACGGAAACCTCCGCACCATAGAAGCTGTGCGGATCCTCGCGCGCAAAATCCGGAGCGTGCTCTTCAGCGGTTTGGACCTGCACTTCCTTGCTCGTATTGATTTTGATCAGGCCTTCGGACGCGGCGCGAAATTGCTTGTCCGTCTCTTCCCACATCGCGCGGCGAAGGACGTCAGGCGCATCGTCAATCGGCACCGGAGCGCCGAAGCTGCCCTGTCCCGGCGCGGAATTCCCAACCTTATGCGTGTTATCGAGATCGTAGCTGCCAACGCGCACCTGCGTTTCGAGCCAGCGCGAATGGCTGTCCTCGCTGGAAAGAAGCGCGCCGTTCGATCCCATTACTTCGGTGCGGTCCGTCGAGGTCAGGATATAGCTGAGGAAATACGCTGGAGGGTTCGCCTTGGAGAGAATCGGCATTTCGCGTTCCAGCTCCTGGCTCATGGTCTCAATAACGGGCGATGGCGCCACCTGGGCCGGATGCTGCTCGGGAGCTGCGGCCGCCGGCCGGCTCGCGGGCGAGGCTGCCGCCCAGCCGTTCATGCAAAGTAGGGACGCGAATAATGCAAGACCGAGAGTTTTCACTGAACTGCTCCTATCTGTCTAGACAAGCTACAAAAGGCGAAAAGAATAGTGTATGCCTTGGAACCGCTGATCTCAAAACGCGCATTCGTATCTGTTTTCTCAACGGAGGGAGGCTGAAGTGCAAATTCCTGAACATCCTTTCGAGGCGACAAGAAGATTGCATGCGGCCACGAGCCCACTAGCTTAGACGCCCGGAAACCGCAATTGGTTTGAAAAATGTGGCCAAGAGAAGTTGGGAGTTTTCTGTCCGATTCGTGTGTAAACGCGAACGGCCCGCGCAAATCCGTTTTAGAGATTTTTTTCGCAGGCGATTTGCAGGACGTCCAGCTGGCGTCAATAGGCCGGATCCCCGGAATTGGCGGCGCGGTTTTCGCGCGTGGCGCGGAGGATTCCCGTGTCGTCCAGAAAGAAATTCCGGAAGCCGTAGTTCCCCGCACGGGCCTGCAGCGCAAATGTGCGGATCGCTCCGTCCGCTTCGGCGGGTCCCGGCGTGTACTGGATCTGGTAGTTCACGCTTTGGGCGAGTTGGGCGGCGAGTCGCACCCGTTCGCCGACGGTCTCAATCTGCCGCGGGTAGGCGCCGCCCTGCGCCGACGCAAAATCCGACAACGCCGCGCGAGCGTCGCGCAGCGCCACGGTCGCGCGCGCCTCCGCCTGCGCTGTGGGATCGTCCTGGCGCTCGGGTACGATGAACCACAAGAAGCTCCAGATGGCGGCGAGCAGAGCACCCAAAAGCACGCCCCAGCGCACCAGAATCTTCTTGGTGCTTGGTTTTGGCTTGAGCGGCGCGACGCCGTCGATCGCGTCCGTCAAATCCGCGCCGCAATGCGGGCACAACTCCGTCGCTTGATTGATTTCATTCTCGCATTCGCGACACGTGTACATGGCAAGAGGGAACGAGATCTACTTGGTGTGGCAGCCTCCCGGCTTGCGGGCGGTCTCGCTCATCGTAGCGAAACGCTTGTGCGTGAGTCAATTCAGGTGCGCCGGGTGTGTTTGTCGATTGTCGGGGGATGAATTGCGAGGCTGGCACTTACGAAAGCAACCGCGGGACTGGACGCTGAAAAAAGGAAACGGGAGGAAGCTGTGGAGCCTTCCTCCCGTAATCCTCGGCACTCAGATTGAATGATAAGTCTTCAGCTGATCGGGTTGTCGGTGGACGTCGCCGCTTGGGAAACGTTCACGCGGATCACGCCGGACTGGTCAGTGTAGAAGTAGCGCTGACCGGTAATACCCGGCGAAACCGGAGAAGCTTGGATCGAGTACTGCTGGTAGGTAGTCGTGTTCGCGACAAAGGTGAACTGGTAGCCGCTCTTCTTACCCGTGACCAACGCGGAGTCGATCAGGTCCGCCGCCGTCGAGCTCGGGGTCGTCGAAGGCCCGAGAGAAGGAAGCGCCGGGGGATAGGTTCCGTAAGTGGTGCTGTAGGACACGGAAGCGGTGTTGATGGTCCGCAGCGAACCGACCGCCGAAGCTTCATTGGCCGACATCTTCGAGCGCAACAGGTTCGGGATGGCGATTGCCGCGATGATCAAGATGATCGCGACGACGATCAACAACTCAATTAACGAAAAACCCTTTTCTTGCTTACGCATTTAGACTTCCTCCGACCGGAGTGAATTTAAAATTTGGCCGCACGTTCAAGGCACGCGGGTATATGGGCAAGTCCCGGGCCAAACGGCGTCGAGGAGCCGCCAAAGTTTCTGGCTCTGCAATCCACTGTAATGATTGGACTTATACAGCTGTGGCGAAAGCCTGCAGAACGGGACGCCGCCAGTACGCGGAGTCAGAATGACAATTTTGGGCAGTCCCAGAAGAAATCGTGACAATTAGTGTAAACCCGTAATATTGAGCCAATTTGCGTAAATTCTAATTTGGGCGGGATTCAAGCGCGCGTCCCAGAACGAAGAAAGGCCTCCTGCTCAAACGCCCTGAGCAGGAGGCCGAAGGATTTCCCCGCACCAAATTACGCCGTGGCGTCGCTCAGCCGATTGGCGGGCTGGTCACGTCCGCGTTTCCGTTGGATGTGGCCCGAATCGTCCCGCTCGGATCGGTGAAAAATGAGCGCTGGCCGGTTGAGCCAACCGATACGGGAGTCGCGGTAATCGAATAGCTTAGGACGTTCCCCAGGGGATCGGCCGCGCCGGGCGCGTAAGCGAATCTGTAGCCGCTCTTGATTCCGCTGGCGAGGACGGCGTCAATCAAATCGGCCGAGGTGGACGTCGGAGCGGTGCCGCCGGTGGCGGGCCCGAGATCCGAAATCGCGTGGGGGAATCCGCCGTAGGAGTTGGAATACAGGAGGGCGCTCTCCTGCAGGGCCTTGAGCGCGCCGACCGCCGCGGTTTCGTTGGCCTGAATTTTGGAACGCATCAGGTTGGGGATGGCGATCGCGGCGATGATCAAGATAATCGTGACGACGATCAACAACTCGATCAGCGAGAAGCCCTTTCGTTTATCGTTGCGCAAATTCATGAAATCTCCTCTGGCGTCTCCCGAGTTTCGGGTCGGGGCTCGGCCGTGCGTTGGATACTTCCTTTGCCAGCCGCGGTTGCGGGGACGCGAGCCAGCTGGGAACTCGTTGTGAAGCCGTATTCTACACCGGCCCCGCCGCGAAAGGGGTTGATTCGAAAGTACCTTTTTGTTGCCCCGGGAGTGTTAGTAGTCCTAGAACGGCTATGATGCCCTTAGTCGGTTGAAACCGGCCGAAAACATGCCCGAACATTCGCTGCTCGCATCGCCCGTCGGGTTCCTGGGGCAATCCGCGCCTCTCGTTCGATCGTTGCATGCTCGCGCGAACTGTGTCAGATGGGGCCTGTCCGACAAGGATTTTGGCGAAAGCCTGCGGCGGAGCGCGGAGAAACGGTTTGGAGACTCGCGATGTTCGCCGCAGGAGCTTGAGGACTACCTGAAATCGCTGCACCTCGAAGATCTGGCGCTCGCTTGCGCATGCAGTCTCGGAATCGAGCCGGCGTGGGAGTTTTTTATGGCCCATTTTCGCCAGGACCTGCGCAGCGCGGCGAGCGCCATGCTGCGGGCTTCGGGGTGCGCGGATGACGCGCGTGCCGGCGAACTGGCGGACTCCCTCCATGCGGAACTCTACGGCGTCCGCACAGACCGGGACGGCCGGCGGAAATCCCTGTTTGAATATTTTCACGGGCGGAGCAAGCTCTCGACATGGCTTCGCGCCGTCCTCGCGCAGAGGCAAGTCGATCTGCTTCGGATGACAAGTAAAATGGTTCCGCTCGGCACAGAGCAGGATGAAGAAGCGCCGACGGGAATGAGAGCCAGCACAGCGTCGGTTCCAGTCGATCCCCACCGCGAAATTTATCTCAAGCGATTTGACCGGGCTCTCTCGGCGGCGCTCGCCAGCCTCGCGCCGCGCGAGCGCATGATCCTGGCGTGTTATTACGTGGACGGGCTTCGCTTGGCGGAAATTGGGCGGATGCTCGACGAGCACGAGTCGACCGTGTCACGGCAACTCGAGCGCGTGCGGCAAGGACTGCGCGACAGCGTGACGCGGGCACTCCAGCAGGAGATTGCTGCGAGCAACGGACGCGGGGCCGAACCGGCCCTGGACGCTGCGCAAATCGAGTTGGCGTTCAAGTATGCCCAGGAAGACTGGCCGTTTGATCTGTCGCAAGCTCTTTCGTCGGCGGCACAGGCTGCGAAGAAGCCGCCGGAAGAATAGAAGGCGGATCGGCGAAACGGCGACGACCGCGCGGGATGCAAGGGTTTTCAACAGATCCGTTCTATAGTTAAGGAAGAGCTGGGATGGACTCACAGGATAGAGACAAATCGAAATCCGAGCAGCGCCGGGAACCACTGGCCCGGCGAATCGGCGAAGCCCTCGATGAGATGGATTCGCGTAACGCCGGAGAATGCCCCGACGGCGAAATTCTCGCGGCCTACGCGGAGAGCGGCCTTGCCGTCGAGGAAACCGGAAAATGGGAAAGCCATTTCGCCACTTGTTCGCGGTGCAGAAAAATTCTGCTTGTCCTCAACGCATCGGCCGACACTCCCCTAGCTGAAAAAGAAGTCGCTCACCTTGGGGAGTTAGCCGCGGCAACGCCCGGCGATGCGGAACGAACGCGGCCATCCTCGGAACGCGCCCGGCTGTGGCTTGCGGATTGGCGCTTGCGCTGGCTCGCGCCGGCCCTCGGCGTCGCCGCTTTGCTGGCTGTCGCGCTCGTGCGGCGGCCGCCCTGGCGCGCGACGCAGCGGGCCGCTTCAGAAACTCTGGTTGCGCAAGCACCGAAACCGGAGCAGTCCTTGCCGCCCGTGCCGGGCGAGGCGGACAGGACTTCAAGGGCCGCGCCCTCGCAACCGCAAATGCAGCAGGCCGTCCCTCGTGACGAACGTTCTTCCGCGACCGCCGCGCCATCGAACTCAGCTGTGGGAGGGCTGGCAAAGGGCGGAGCGGAGGTTGGCGTTGCTGCGGATAAAGCGTTGCCGCGCGCCGAAGAAGGGATAGGTTCACCCCAAGCGGACAAGAAGCTGAATGCTCCGCAAGACAAGATCGAAGCCCGAGCCCCTTCGGTTTCACCTCCATCTACAAACAGCCTCGGCCCGCAAGCCGTGACGCCCGCGCCCGCCGCGCCTCCTCCGCCCCCCAGGGCTGTGTCAAATACGGCAGCGGCGGAAGCCGCTCAACTCGATGCGGACGCAAACGCAATTGGCAACGCGGCATCGCGAGAGAAGCAAGCGATCACGGCTCAAGAAGGGCCGGTGCCAAACGCCGCCGGCGGGTCAGCGAGACCGCAAATTTCTTCCGAAGCAAGATTGAATGAACGAAAAGAACAGGCGTTCACGCTCGTTCGCCCGCTTCAAAAGGATTTCTCGGTGTTGAAAGCTCCGTCCGGCTCGACTCTCTGGCGCGCAGGAACGGGCGGAAGCATCGAGCGTTCTACCGATGGCGGTAGAACCTGGGTTTTCCAAGTGAGCCCACAACAAGAAGACTGGCTCGCGGGTGCGGCGGTTTCGGATACCGTTTGCTGGCTAGCGGGCCGCCATGGAGCGATTGCGCGCACTGTCGACGGCGAACACTGGGAGCGCATCGCGCCGCCGACGCCGGCAGGGTCGAATACAGCTCTGCCGGACTGGACCAGCGTTACCGCGCTCGATTCGCAAACCGCCACGATTACTGCAAGCGACGGCCGCAGGTTCACGACGGCCGATGGCGGCAAAACTTGGCGTCCGCTGTAACAAAAATAGCGTGCAAGAAAATTGGGCAGCCTCGTTCTAAGGGGGAAGGATGAAACTGAAGCCCCATCGGAGATTGCCATGAGAGACGCCAAGGTTCTGAAGTATGTTTCCGCCGCAGGACTCGCCGCGCTGCTTGTTCTGCTGCCGCTGCTGCACCGCCCTGTGGCCGCGACGCCCGCGAGGCAAGCCTCGGCACAGCCCGCCGGCGAAGCCCTCACCACGACGCTCGCGGATCAAAGCGAGCTTGCGCTCACCGTTTACAACTCGAATCTTTCGCTCGTGCGCGACGTTCGCCAGCTCAATTTGCCGGCCGGCGAATCGGTCCTGAGGTTCATGGACATCGCGGCGTCCATCAATCCCGCGACCGTGCACTTCCGTTCGCTTACCGATCCTGCCAAGCTGAGCGTCGCCGAGCAGAACTACGAATACGACCTCCTCGATCCGAACAAGCTGCTCCAGAAATTCGTGGGCCGCGAAGTGACTTTGGTGCGCCCGAAAATGGCCGGCGGGACTACGGAATATGACGAGGTGAAAGCGACGCTGCTCTCTCTGAACGGCGCGCCCGTCTGGAAAATCGGGAACGAAATCGTCACTGGTCTTTCCTACGAGAGCATCCGGTTCCCCGAGCTGCCGGAAAACTTGTACGAACGGCCGACGCTGCTTTGGACGCTGCAGAACACAGGCGCCCGGCGGCAGCGCGTGGAGGCGTCCTACCTGACGGCGAATCTCTCCTGGAGCGCGGACTACGTGCTGAACGTAGCAAAGGACGAAGCGAGCGGCGACCTCGACGGCTGGGTCACGCTCGTCAATCACAGCGGAACGCAGTTCAAAAATGCCTCGCTGCAACTCGTGGCTGGCGATCTGCATCGAGTGATGGCTCAAAACGGAATGGACGAAATGAGGGCCATGGGCGCCGTCGCCAAATCCATGCCCGCCGCGCCGCAATTCCAGCAGGAGTCCTTCTCCGAATATCACCTCTACTCGCTGAATCGTCGCACATCGATCTTCGATCAGGAATCGAAGCAAATCAGCCTGCTCAACGCTTCGCGCTTTCCAATCCGAAAAGTATATGTGGTGAACGGACAGACCTACTACTACCGCCAGGCGGCGCAGCCCGGGGCGCCTATAAAGGACCCCGTGCAGGTCTTTTACAAATTCAAGAACGAGGAAAAAGCCGGCCTCGGCATGCCGCTTCCCGCGGGAACGATCCGCGTCTACCAGCAGGATTCGCGCGGCGGATCGCTCTTTGCCGGCGAGGATCACATCGACCACACACCCAAGGACGAAGAGATCAGCCTGCACATCGGCAACGCGTTCGACATCGTGGCCGAGCGCAAGCAGACCGACTATAAGAAACTCTCCGACCGCCTCTACGAATTCGAGTACGAAGTCACGCTGCGAAACCACAAGGAGATTCCAATCTCGGTGGAAGTGAACGAACCGATTGGCGGCGATTGGGAAATGATCAACTCGACCTATAAATTCACGAAGACGGCCGCATTCGCCGCGCAATTCGATGTTCCAGTCGATAAGGACGGCACGTCGGTGCTGAAGTATCGCGTGCGGGTGAGGTATTGATGCGGCGTTTCGGCGCTTTCAGCGCCGAACAAGTAGGACAGGCTTCCAGCCTGTCGCTTTCCGCCGCGCCTGGCAGGATAAAAACCGACACGCTCAAAGCTGTCCTACTTGAGGGAGGCTGCCGGTCCCGCTCGATCTACCTTTTCCGGCGCTTCGGTTTTGTGTCGGACGTTTTTTCCCGCCTGCGGGCTGTGATGATAGCTTCGGCTTCGATCTCCACCAGCATTTCGGGTGAGACGAAGCCTCCGACCTGAATCATCGCTGTGGCGGGGCGGATCTTGCCGAAAAATTCGCCATGGGCGCGGCCGATCTTTTCCCACTCGGCGATGTTGACCACGTACATGCGCGTGCGCACGACGTCCTCCATGCGCGCACCCGCCTTGCGCAAAGCGGACTCGATATTGCGTAGCGTTTGCGTCGCCTGGGCGTAGACGTCGCCCACGCCGACGATCTTGCCATCCGCGCCCGTGGCCGTCGTGCCCGAAACGTGCACCGTGTCGCCTACTCTTACCGCGCGCGAATAGCCGACGATCGGCTCCCAGGGCGTCCCCGACGAAATGTTCGTCCGTTTCATGATCGTTCATCTCCTGGCTGGAAGTGAGGGATATTCTGCCACGAACCTGCGCGCGTGGAGAAACTGGACAACGCCTCGCGAGTGCCCGTAAGCTTGATTCGAGGGCCGAAAGCGAAAGGCTTTAGCACAGAGGACGCAGAGATTCACAGAGAAAGAACGGGAATCGCTCTTGTTGGTTTTTCTCTGTGCAAACTCTGTGCTCTCTGTGCCCTCTGTGGTGAAAGCCTTTCGCGTCGTGCCATGAAACGCTTGCCGGGAAGCTCCCAGCCGAATCATCCCGGACAAGCCAAGGAGCCGCGGGTTGCTCTGCAATAGCATCCTCGAAGCGATCGGCCACACGCCGCTCGTGCGCCTGAACCGGCTCACCGCCGGAATCGCCGCCGACGTGTACGTCAAGGTTGACTACATGAACCCGGGCGGCTCGGTGAAGGACCGCATCGGGATCTCGATGATCGACGAAGCCGAGCGCAAGGGCCAGCTCAAGCCCGGTGGCACGATCATCGAGGGCACTTCGGGAAATACGGGAATCGGACTCGCGCTCGTGGGTGCCGTGCGCGGCTACAAACTGGTGTTCACGATTACCGACAAGCAGTCCAAGGAAAAGGTGGATTTGCTGAAAGCGCTGGGCGCCGAAGTGATCGTCTGCCCGACGGCGGTCGATCCCGACGATCCGCGCAGCTACTATTCCGTGGCGAAAAAGCTGGCCAAGGACATTCCGAATTCCTTCTACCCGAACCAGTACGAAAATCCGATGAATCCCGAGGCGCACTACCGCACCACAGGTCCGGAGATCTGGGAAGATTCCGGCGGAAAGATCACGCATTTCGTTTGCGGCATGGGCACGGGAGGCACGATCAGCGGCGTGGGCCGCTACCTGAAGGAAAAAAATCCCGCCGTGCAAATCGTCGGCGTCGATCCGATCGGTTCGCTGTACTACGAATACGCCAAGACCGGAAAAGTGGGCAAGGCCAAGACGTACGTCGTCGAAGGCATCGGCGAGGATATTTTCCCCGCCACGATGAATTTCAAGATCGTCGATGACGTCGTGCAAGTAAACGATCAGGAATGCTTCGTCTGGGCCCGGCGGCTCGTGAAGCAGGAGGGCATCTTCACCGGCGGTTCGGGTGGCGGCTGCGTGTCGGGCGCGCTGCGCGTGGCCGAGGGGCTGCCGAAAGGCGCGTTCGTCGTGGCGTTTCTGCCGGACACGGGGATGCGCTATCTCAGCAAGGTCTACAGCGATGAGTGGATGCGCGAGCGCGGCTACGTCGATTCGGAAGTGCCGCTCACGGTGGAAGACGTCGTCAACGCCAAACACAAAGTCGCCAAGGACCGCGACCTGATCGTCGTCGGCCCCGACCAGACCGTGTTCCACGCGCTGCACACCATGCAGACACAGGACATTTCGCAACTCCCGGTATTTGAAGGGCAGCAGCCCATCGGCGCGATCCATGAGGACGGAATCCTGAATCTCGCGCTGCAAGGCAAGGACCTGCGAAAAATGGTGATCCGCGAAGTGATGAGCGATCCTTTGCCGACGATCTCCTGCGAAGCCCCGGTCGAGCGGCTCACGTATCTCCTAAGCCACGAAGAGCCCGCCGTATTCGTCAAGATGAATAACGGCCGCCTCGAAATCATCACCAAGTATGACGTGATGGGCACGATCGCTGGATTGATGGAACAAAAGCGGTAGGTAGGACAGGCTTCTAGCCTGTCGCGTTGACTGTTGCGTTGGCGCGACCAAACCGACAGGCTAAAAGCCTGTCCTACTTACGCCTTTTCCCCGCGCTGAAACAATCTCGAAAATTGCTCTTGCGAAGCCGGCTCAACGCCGACGATGGACAGATTCGCGCGCACGTGCTCCACGCGACTCATCCCCACCAGCGCCGTCGTAATTCCCGGCGTCGAGCGCACGAACTGCAGCGCGCGCTCCGCGTCTGACTTCATACCCAGCGCGTTCGTCACGAACGGCGGCAAATTGCGCGAGAGCTGCCCCTGCAGCATCGCGGCGCTCGCCACCAGCGTGATACCCAGCTTGGATGCGGCGCCGACGACCGGCGCGCGCGTCTCACCGAGCGGCTGGTTGGCGCGCGTCAACGCCTCCGTCATCCCCAGGTTGCACGGCAGCTGAACGAAACGAAAATGGTGCGATCCGCCGGCGACGTCCCGCGCAATCGATTCCATCGCGGCGAGCGATAGGAAATCCTGCTCGCTCTCCGGTTGGCGAAAGGCGTTCCACGTGGCCATTCCGTAAAAATGAATTTTCGCCGCGGCCACGGCGGACTCCAGAAATTCAAACGCGTCGCGCACGCGCGTGTTGAACATCTCGCGCGGCACTTCGCCGAGCTGCGTTTCCGGATTATGCAAATAATATACGTCGATCGTTTCGACGCCCAGATTGCGGCGGCTGCGCTCGAGTTGATCGGCAATAAATCGCGGCGCCATCGAGTGGCAGCCCGCGGCGACGTCTCCTTCGCGCAGGATGCCCGTCTCCACGTATTCGTGACCGAAATATTCGCCTGCGTCTGCGGGCATGTCGCCGTCCGGCGTGAGGAATCCGCCCTTCGTGCAGATGACGAGTTCTTCGCGCGAGTAACCGCGCCGCGCCAGCTCCGCGAGCGCCGCGCCCACGGAGCGCTCCGAGCGCTGGAAGCGGTAGTTGATCGCGGAATCGATCACGTTCACGCCCGATTCCACAGCCTCTACGATCGCATTCGTGTACGAGGTGTCGGTACGCGCGTCCGGCTCGCCGAGATACGTCCCTATCCCCAGCGACGAAAGCCAAAGCCCCTGCTGCTCGCGAAAGTGCCCCGCAGCCGCGCGCCCGGCAAATCGCGCCGCGTATTTCTTCGTGCCATCCGAAGTCGCAAACGTGGTCATTTCACCTCGCAGATTCGGGACGCGTAATTATACGCGCCGTGTAGCAGTTGAGAGTCGATAGTTGTGAGTTAAAGGTTCCCTGGATTTGGCCGCCGGGCTGCTCACGATGCTGACCGTTGCGTCTCAGCCGTTTGCCGGTTGGTCCGCCTCCGTTGGCGGGGCGAGCAGGCGAGAGCATGCGCGCAGGATGCGACGATACGGCCATTCGCTGTTGCGGCGCGCGCTGGCTTCGTCTTGCGCGACGGCGGCGGAGGAGGAGCGGGCTGTCGCCTCGCGAAAGAAGATTTCTCCGAGGCGCGGCTTCTTGTGGTACCAGCGCGCGAGCAGGCTGAGCTGATCCTCGAGTTCGCGAAGGCTGTGTTGCGATGCGACTGACTTCTCGGACGGGGGAAGCGCGGCCGCCGCGCCTTCAAGCCAGTCCCGCAGGATTTGCTCCACCGAGCGAGGCTCGCTGGCCAGTTCCGCGAACCGGAGCAGTCGCGGCTCGTCAATGCGTCCGGCGCGCACCACGAACACGGCCACGGTATTTTCTTCGGCCGCTCGTTGCAAAACCACGGCGTTTAGATCCTCGATCCGCCGGGCGAGGCCGGGCAGACCGCGCAACGCTTCGGCGGCCTTTTCGATGCGGCGATGAACGGCCGCGGCGCGCTCGAAGTCGAGCGCGTCGCTGGCGGCTTCGCGCTCGCGCTCGAGTTCCGCGGTGAGCGACCCGCCTCCCGTCGCGAGAAACGAGACCACGCGGCCCACCTCCGCGTCGTACTCCTCTTTCGAGCAGCCGGCGAAGCACGGCGCCAGGCACATCTTCATTTCGGAATAAATGCAGCCGGGGTAGCTTGGATCGCGGCGAATCTTGATCTGGCAGCGGCGGATTTTGAAGAGGTCGAGGAAACCGGAAGCAAACGTGTCCGCTTCGCTACGCGAGGCAAACGGCCCGAAATGGAATCCGTTCGAACTGATGCGCCGGGTGGCGTAGCAGCGCGGATATGCATTCGAAAGGCTCACCTTCAGCACAGCGGACGGCCGCAGCCGCGCCCGCTCGCGATACGTCCCGGGCCAAAGCCGCCGCGCGTGCTGCCAATGAAGAAAGCTCAACTCAAACGTCGAGCCGACGACCCGGTAGCGCACGCGCCCTGCAAATTCGCGTAAATTCAACCGCTTCGACGCCGGATCGGGCGGCCCCAGCAAGCGAGTGACGCGCTGCCGCAGATTCGCGGAGCGCAAAAGATAGGGTTTAGCGCCGGTTAGTTCACCGCGCGGCTCGACGGAAAAAACGGCGGGAAGCGAGGGGAGCGCCGCGAAAAATTCGGCGTCGCGCGACGGGTCGAAATCAGCGGTGGAATCCAGTTCTTGCATGAGAGGCAGTAGCCGTGAATCGCTTGCCCTGAGCAAAAGCGAAGGGTGATTCGTAATTCGTGCCTAGAGTACAGAATACGACGCCTTCACCCCGCGCTCCTCACGAATTACGATTCACAAATCACGAATCACGTTCTTCATCTGTGGATTCAGAATGCCTTCAACACCCACGCCGCAATCACCAGCCGCTGAATTTCGCTCGTGCCTTCGTAGATTTCCGTGATGCGCGCGTCGCGGTACATTCGCTCGACGGGATATTCGGCGCTGTAGCCGTAGCCGCCGTGAATCTGCATGGCTTTGTGCGTGGCGCGTGTGGCCAGCTCCGAAGCGAACAGCTTGGCGATCGATGCCTCCATCGAAAACCGTCCGCCGGTATCGGACTTCCACGCCGCCTTCCGCGTCAACAGGCGCGCCGCGTCAATTTCCGTGGCCATGTCGGCCAGCATGAATTGAATGGCCTGGAAATCGGCGATGGGGTGGCCGAACGCCTGCCGCTCGCGCGCGTAGGCGAGCGCTTGCTCGAGCGCTCCCTGCGCGATGCCGGTGGCCTGCGCGGCGATTCCGATGCGCCCGCCATCGAGCGTGGAAAGCGCGACCTTGTATCCTTCGCCTTCGTTGCCGATGCGATTCGTGGCGGGCACTTCGCAGTCCGTGAAAGAAAGCTCGGTGCACGCGGTGGCGTGGATGCCAAGTTTCTTTTCTTCCTTGCCCACTTGAAATCCGGGCGTGCCGCGCTCGACGACGATCGCCGTGATTCCTTTCTCGCCCTTCGATGGGTCCGTGTTCGTGTAGACGATCGCCGCATCGGCCACGCCGCCGTTGGTGATCCAGGCTTTCGTTCCGTTGATAATGTAGCGGTCGCCGTTGCGCACGGCGCGCGTCGCCAGCGCCGCCGCGTTCGAGCCCGCCTGCGGCTCGGTGAGCGCGTAGCATCCGATCTTTTCACCCCGGGCGAAGGGCAGGAGGAATTTCTTCTTTTGCTCGTCCGTGCCGAAGCGATGGATCGGGTCGCAATACAGCGAGTTTTGAACGGAGAGAATCACGCCGGTGGAAGCGCACACGCGCGAAATTTCTTCGATGACGATGGAATAGGAAACGTGGTCGAAACCGGCGCCACCCTCGGATTCCGGCAGCGCCACCGCCGTCAGGCCCAGTTCCGCGGCTTTGCGGAATGTCTCGCGGGGGAATTGTCCAGTGAGATCAATTTCGCGCGCGAGCGGTTTGACCTCATTTTCGGCGAACTCCCGCACTGTGCGCTGAAGCAAATTTTGTTCTTCGGTGAGCGCGAAGTTCAACGGTCGCTCCACGGGGTTACGGGCGAACTACTGGGTCAGGGCTTTGCGCAGCTTCGTATACGTCGCGGAAAGCTCCTCCGGCTCAAGGCGCGTTTCGCCCACGGTGGTCATGAAATTCGTGTCGCCGGTCCATCGCGGTAAGAGATGCATGTGCAAGTGATCGGCTATGCCCGCGCCCGCTGAGCGGCCCAGATTCATGCCCAGGTTGAAGCCGTCGGGATGGTAGACATTGTCAATCGCCGCCTGGACGCGCTGCGAGAGCAGCATCATTTCCACGGCCGTATCGCGCTCGAGCCCCGAAAAATCCGCGGTATGCGCGTAGGGAACGATCATCACATGCCCGGACGTGTACGGATAGCGGTTCAGGATGACGTAATTTTTCACCGCGCGCTGCACGATGAGCCACTCCTCATCGCGATTCGCCGCCGGAGCGTTGCAGAAAACGCAACCTGAAACGTTCTTGGCTTCGGAAATGTATCGATAACGCCAGGGCGTCCAGAGGTAATCCATAGGGAGTTTGAGCTGCGGAGAACGAAGGGCCGCGGTCCTCTGCGCGCCTTAGTTCTGCGGCGCCGCTGGCGCGGGACTCGATCCTGCCCCTGCGGGAGCGTCCGCGTTCACGAAATCCTTCAGCTCCTTGCTGGGCTTGAAGAACGGGATTTTCTTGGGCGGCACTTCTACTTTCGCGCCGGTCTTCGGATTGCGCCCGGTGCGGCCGCGGCGCTGGCGCGTGCGAAAACTGCCGAAGCCACGAATCTCGATCCGGTCACCGCCTTGCAGCGCGCCGATGATGCTCTCGAAAATCGTCTCGACGACGGCCTCGGATTCTTTGCGGGGAAGTTCTGTGATGCGGACCACTTGTTCGACCAGGTCCGCTTTTGTCACCGTGGAATCATTCATCGATGTTTGCTCCGCCTGATTCTAAAATTGCGCCACTCGGCGCCAGGCACCGGCGCGACTCGGGTACGCGCCTGTTGCTCGCGGGGCAAAGACTCGCCGGCGGGCTGCCTTTGGTGGCAATTCCATATCACCAAATGAGGCTCAAGGGAAATAATTTTTGCAATCCGGCCGGGGGACTGCCGGGCCGGTTACAGGGAACGCTTGGCCATGATCGCATCCCCGATCGTGGCCTTGGCCGATGGCTTTGACGACCGGTAATCTTCCATGTCGCGGCGTTCCGCCTGCTTCTGCGCGCCGCGGTAGCTGAGTCCGATCTTGTGCTGGTCCTGGCTGATCTTGACGATCTTGAATTCGTAGTCGCGGCCGGGATCGAGCAACCCGCTCTGCCGGACTCCCGGGCGCGGCGGGCCCTGCGGCTTGTCGCCCTTTTTCCGGTCGTCGATTTCCGAAATGTGGCAGAGGCCTTCGATGCCGTCTGCGAGTTCGACGAACGCGCCGAACGTGGTGACGCGCGAAACTTTGCCGCGCACCAGGTCGCCGACTTTGTGCTTCTCGAACCAGGACGACCAGATGTCGTTGACCTGCTTTACGCCGAGCGAAACGCGCCGCGAACCCTGGTCGATCTTCAGCACTTTCGCCTCGACCGTGTCTCCCTTCTTATAAACTTCCGAAGGGTTCTTGATTCGCCCGGTCCAGGAAATGTCGCTGACGTGAATCAGGCCGTCGAATCCCTCCTCAATTTCGAGGAACGCGCCGAATTCGGTCAGGTTGCGGATTTTTCCGGTTACGACCGTCCCGACCGGATATTTTTCCGCGAGCTGCTGCCAGGGATCGGACTGCGCCTGCTTCATTCCCAGCGAAATCCGCCGCTCGTTCGAATCCACGCCCAGGACGATCACATCCACGTCGTCGCCCACTTTGACGATTTTCGAGGGGTGCTGCTTGCGCTTCGACCAGCTCATTTCACTGACGTGAACAAGGCCTTCTATGCCCGGTTCGAGTTCCACGAATGCCCCGTAATCCGTCAAGCCCATGATTTTGCCGGTTAGCTTGGTCCCCTGCGCGTAGCGCTCGACGACCGAGGACCACGGGTCGGGCAGCAACTGTTTGCGCCCAAGAGAAACCCGGCCCTTTTCCTTGTCATACTTCAGAATCTTGACTTCGACTTCCTCGCCCGGCGAAACGGCATCCAGAGGGCTCGCCACGCGTCCCCAGGACATGTCTGTGATGTGCAGCAGGCCGTCGATTCCGCCGAGGTCCACGAACGCGCCATAGCCGGTGACGTTCTTTACCACGCCGCGCACGGTTTGGCCTTCCGCCATCGAGTCCAGCATGGCCTGCCGCTGCGACGCTACTTGTTCGTCCATGATCGCGCGGCGGCTGACCACCACATTGCCGCGCTTGCGGTTCATCTTCAGCACGCGAACCGTAATCTCGCGGCCCTTCCATTCCTCGAGATCTCGCACGGGATGCAAATCGGCTTGCGATGCGGGCAAAAAGGCGCGGACGCCGATGTCCACCACCAGGCCGCCCTTGATGCTGTCCACCACTTTTCCGGTCATGTCGGACTTGGCGCGGTACGCTTCTTCGATCTTGCCCCATGCGCGGCGCCGTTTCACGCGCTGATAGGACAGCAGGACCATCCCTTCCTTGCGGTCGCCCGTGCGCTGCACTTCCACGGGCTGCCCGACCTGCAGTGGGAACGGGCCGTCCAGTTCCGCGAATTCCTGCGCGGGAATCAGGCCCTCTGTCTTCGCGCCCAGATTCACAACCACGCCGAGGTCGGTGATGGCCACAACCACGCCCGATTCGATCTCGCCCTCCGCCGGCGCTTGATGCGGCGCGGCGTACTGCTCCATGAGCTGTTCCATCTCGGCGGTCGATTCGGCAGTCGGCTCGCCGGAATCGGAATCCGTCACGGCTTCCATCACTTCACTGATGTTCGAATGTTCGACGGCTGCGGCGCCATCGGGCGCTGCCACGGGTTCGGCGCCTGTGCCTGCCACGGTGACCACGGGCGGCTCGGGAGGCGGCGGCGCATCGACGATGCTCGCCGGCTCCGCCGCTTGCACGGCAATAGCTACGGACTGCTCCGCATCTGCGTTTGAGGATGATTCTTGCGCTGCTATCGCGGCGGTTGACGGCTGTCCGGCGGAAAGCTCCGCGCCGGAGTTATCATTGTCGGAAAACATCGAACTGCCTCCACTGAGGTCCCTGCCTCGCTGCTGATCATAAACGCCCGGGTAATCTTCCGAGTCACGGGGAGGTGCAGGGAAGGAAGTGCGGCTTCCCACCCATGGTGCCGCACCGCAGCGATGATAACCGTGCCCTGTGGCGTCTGTCAATGAAAGCCGGAAGGGTTGTGACCGGTGATTTGCGACTCGTGGCTCGTGAAAAATCAGGAGTTAGCGGTTTCGGTTGGATCGTTCAGAGTCAAGAGTTGAGAGCCGAGATTCGCGGGTGATTTGTGTCTCGAACTACGCTCAGGACCTCACCCGTCCCGCTTGGCGAACTTCGCGCCGGTAGTCGGGGGCGAATAGCTCCACCGTACGGCACATTTCGTACAGGCGCGAACGGATGCGCGTTCCCAGGCGATCGGTCAGTGAATCCTCGCGGGCAGGCGAAACCGCCTGCCCCGAGGGGAAGCGCGGGTTGCGAGGCGACGAAAGTGGCGTCGGTCCGGCGCCGTCGAGATAGTTGGTCGTAAGGAGCGTGATGCGTTTTTCGTTGTAGCGGGAGTTGAGGATGTGGCCGACGGTTTCGAGCGCCCAGGCGGAAGGCTTGCTCGCGCCGAGATCGTCGAGAAGGAGCACGTCCGCGGTCAGAACCGGTTCGAGGACGCCGAGTTCGCTGGTCTGGCTTTCGGAATTGTAGCTGTCCTGAATTTCCTTCAGCAGCTCGCGGTAATCGTAGAAGATCCCCGTGTGCCCGCGCGGAACGATTTGCCGCAGAGCGGCGACCGCGAGGTGCGTTTTGCCCGCGCCGCACGGCCCCATAATCAGAAGGCCGGAGCCGCCGCTTGCCGGATAATCGCGCGCAAACGCTTCCGTGACCAGCTTGGCCTGCTCGAGGCTGTGATTCCACTTGGGAAACTCGGGGCCGGTTTCACCGTCATACAACTTGGTATCGAAATTTTCGAAGTCGCAGTGTTCGTAGCGGGTGGGGATGCGCGCGCGTCCCATCGCGCGCTCCGCGCGGTCCTTGCCCGTGCAGTGGCAAGGCACGGCCCAGACGCGCCGCTTCCGGTTCGTCCCCTCGACGGGCTTCTCCCACGAACCGCGTGTCAGTTTTTCTTCGTCGGGAACGTGCTCGACGGTTTTCCATCCCGTCCCGCCGCACAGCGGGCAATCCGGCTTGGCCATGGAGCCAGCATAGGCGCGAGGAGCGCGTTCCGCAAGATGTCCGGCGCTGTTGAAATTGTCCTCGCGTGTGGAAAAAGAGGAGAATCCACAGATGAACGAAGATAAACACTGATAAAAGAAAAATCCAAACCCGTCTCGAGGTGCAAAACCTAGCAAGTTCTTATCAGCTTTTGCTTATATCAGTGTTGATCTGTGTTCATCCGTGGCTTCAAGGTTTGTGGACGCGGATGACTTTCGGAGGAGCGATGCGTGCTAACGCGTTTCCTCGCTGACGCGTGGGCGAGGATTGCAGGCCGCGCGCGAGTTCCTGGCGGACGAAGTTCGTGAACGCTTCCATCTGGCTGTGCATTTCAGCAATTTTCTCGCGCATGTTGAGAATAATTTCGATGCCGGCGAGGTTGACTCCCATTTCGCGCGTGAGCGTGAGGATTACTTCCAGACGCTCCAGGTCGGCGTCGGTATAGAGACGCGTGTTGCCGTCGGACCGCGACGGCTTGAGCAGGCCCACGCGCTCGTAGAGGCGCAGCGTTTGCGGATGGAGCTTGTACAGCTCCGCGACCGCGGAGATCATGTATCCCGCGCGGGCTTTTTTACGTTTTGGATTCACGCGCGTCATGTCTTCTCACCTACGCCTTGGCCCGGTCAAAAATATCCTTGCGCGGATTTTCCGGTGCGATCCTCTCCAGTTCCTTCAAGATTTCGCGGACGCGTTCATCCACCGGCTTTGGCACTACGACTTGCAATTCGATGTACTGATCCCCGCGTTTCCCCGGGGTTCGCACCGAGGGCACTCCCTTTTCGCGCAGGCGCAGCTTCTGCCCGCTGTTTGTACCCGGCGGAATGCGCAGGGGCCGCGAAGGCCCGTCAATCGTGGGCACTTCGATTTTCGCCCCAAGCACCGCCTCGGTGACGGTAATCGGAACGGTGATGTAAATGTCGTCGCCGCGGCGGTCGAAAAACGGATGCGGCTGGACGTCCGTGATGATGTACAGGTCGCCAGGAGGCTCGCCGGCGGTCCCCGCGTTGCCTCGGCCGGGAACGCGCACGCGCGAGCCGGTTTGGACGCCCGCGGGAATGCGGATTTCAATCGTGTCCGCGCGCCGCACGCGGCCGTCGCCGCCGCACACGCGGCAAATGTTTCGAATGCGCCCGGAACCGCCGCAGCGCGTGCACGTCAGGTTGAAGCGCATCTTGCCGCTCGTCTGCGCGACTTGCCCCGTGCCGCCGCACGCCGTGCAGGTTTGCGGCTGCCCGACCGTGCCCGTGCCGTGGCATTCCGAGCAGACGTCCAGGCGCGAGATCGTAAGTTTTTTTACGGCGCCGCGAACCGCTTCCCAGAAACTGATTTCGATCTGGTATTCGAGGTCTGAACCCGGCTCCGCTTGCGTCCCCGCCTCGGCTGCGGCGCCGCCGCCGCGAAAGAACTGGCTGAAGAGATCGCGAAAGCTCGGACCGGCGCCCGCGCTTCCGCCTCCTCCGCCGAAATCAAACCCGCCGAAATCAAAATGAGCGTCGCCGGCTTCGGCCGGGTTGGGCATCCCGCCCGCCCCCGGCGTCTCGAAGCCGAACTGGTCGTACATCTGGCGCTTTTTCGCGTCGGACAAAACGTCGTAGGCTTCCTGCACCTGCTTGAATTTTTCTTCCGAGGACTTGTCGCCGGGATTCAGGTCCGGATGATATTTGCGCGCGAGTTTCCGGTACGCCTGGCGGATTTCCTTCTGCGCAGCTTTGCGCGGCACGCCGAGGAGCTCGTAGTAGTCTTGTTTGGTCGTAGTGGCCATGTTAGTGACTGGTGATCAGTGACTGGTGACTCGTGATTCTGTGATTCGTGAATCGTGATTCGTGAATCGTGACTTTTGTCATTCTGAGCGAAGCGAAGAATCTCTCTGTGGCTTTGACTTTGATCGAAGAGGGATTCTTCGCTTCGCTCAGAATGACGGCAACATCAGATATTTTCCCCTCACAGCTTTTCCCAGTGAGTGTTGATCGCTGCCAGTTCCTGCTGCTCGCGCGCATGTTCTTCGCGGCGGCGCTTGCGTTCTTCGTCGAGCTTGCCACCCATCGCGGCTTCCTTTTGATTCGCGCGATCGATCCAGCGGTCGATCCAAGCCGTCCTCGCCTCCACGCTGGGCACGTCCGAGCGGAACCGGATGAAGGCGCCGCTAATGTCCACCGCGCGGGGAGGAAAATCCGGCGGGGGCGCTTGCTGCGTCTCATAGAACAGCCGTTTCCAATCGGCCGTCGGCGTTTCCGAAATGACGATCTGAATCATGAACAGATCGTCCCGCAATTTCTGGACGGCTTGCGGCGGTCCTGTGCGCTTGATGCCCTCGTACGTCGTCAATGCTCACTCCCTGAGTTCGCAAAAAAGTTTGTGCGCCGCGGTGGCGCCTAATTGGAAACCAGTGGGCGCCACCGGTGCCAACCTAAAGGTTGGCGCTACTCCGTCTGGCACATCTCGCTTAGTTCGGCTTCTTCGTTTCGTCGGTGTCCACGTACTCGGCGTCGATCACGTCGCCTTCCTTGCCCTGGCTCGGCCCGCCTTTCGGCGCGCCCTGGCCGCCGTCCGTCGAGCCGCCGCCCGCGCCCGCCTGCGCTCCGGTCGCCTGCGCGCTCTTGTAGAGCACTTCGGCGAGCTTGTGCGACGCGGCTTCGAGGTTCTGCGTGGCCGACTGAATCTGGTCGAGGATGCCGCTCGACAGCGAGGTCTTCGCCGCCGCCAGAGCCTCTTCGACCGGCTTCGTATCGGACTCGGAAAGCTTGTCGCGATTGTCGGCGAGCAGCTTCTCAACCTGATACACGCGGTTGTCGAGGATATTTCGCGCCTCGATCTCCGCGAGCTTTTTCTTGTCCTCTTCGGCGTGCGCCTCAGCGTCCGCGCGCATCTTCTCGGCTTCATCCTTGCTGAGGCCGGTCGAAGCGGTGATCGTGATCTTCTGCTCCTTGTTCGTGGCGCGATCCTTGGCGCCGACGTTGAGGATGCCGTTCGCGTCGATGTCGAAGGTGACTTCGATCTGCGGCAGGCCGCGCGGTGCCGGCGGAATTCCCATCAGATGGAACTTGCCGAGCGTGCGGTTGTCGTTGGCCATTTTGCGTTCGCCCTGCAGGACGTGGATTTCCACCGACGGCTGATTGTCCGCGGCCGTCGAGAAAACCTCCGACTTGCGCGTCGGGATCGTCGTGTTCCGCGGGATCAGCACGGTCATCACGCCGCCCAGGGTTTCGACGCCCAGCGAAAGCGGAGTCACGTCGAGCAGCAGGATGTCCTTCACTTCGCCGCCCAGCACGCCGCCCTGAATCGCCGCGCCCACAGCGACGACTTCGTCGGGATTCACGCCCTTGTGGCCTTCCTTGCCGAAGAGCTCCTTCACCAGGGCCTGAATGCGCGGCATGCGGGTTTGCCCGCCGACCAGCACGACTTCGTTGATTTTGCTCGCGTCCACTCCGGCGTCGGACATGCACTGCTTGCACGGCGCGACCGAGCGATGGATGATCTCCTCCACCATCGCTTCGAGCTTGCCCCGCGTCAGATTCTTCACCAGGTGCTTCGGGCCGCTCGCGCTCGCCGTGATGAACGGAAGATTGATTTCCGTCTCCATCGTGGTCGACAGCTCGATCTTGGCGCGTTCGGCGGCGTCGCGCAGACGCTGCACGGCCATCTCGTTGCCCGGAGCGTAGAGATCCAGCCCTTCGTCTTTCTTGAACTCCTCGACGAGCCACTCGACGATGCGCTGATCGATGTTGTCGCCGCCCAAGTGCGTGTCGCCGTTGGTGGCCTTGACTTCGATCACGCCTTCGCCGACTTCCAGAATCGAAATGTCAAACGTGCCGCCGCCAAAGTCATAGACCGCGATCGTTTCGTCTTTTTTCTTGTCCAGGCCGTACGCCAGTGCGGCCGCCGTCGGCTCGTTGATGATGCGCTTCACGTCGAGGCCTGCGATCGTGCCGGCGTCCTTCGTCGCCTGGCGCTGGCCGTCGTTGAAGTACGCTGGAACCGTGATCACCGCCTCCGTGACCTTCTCGCCGAGAAAATCCTCCGCCGCCTTCTTCAGCTTCTGAAGAATCATCGCGGAAATCTCCGGCGGCGTGTACTCCTTGCCCTGCACTACGACCGCGAGGCTATCGCCGTGATGGCTCACCTTGTACGGCACCATCTTCATTTCTTCCGAGACTTCGTCGTAGCGGCGGCCCATGAACCGCTTGATCGAGTAGACCGTGTTTTGCGGATTCGTTACCGCCTGGCGCTTGGCCACCTGGCCCACCAGCCGCTCGCCCGATTTGGTGATCGCCACGACAGAGGGGGTCGTTCGCCCACCCTCTTGGTTGGGGATGACCACCGGCTCGCCGCCCTGCATCACGGAAACCACCGAGTTAGTCGTTCCCAGGTCAATTCCGATAATTTTGCTCATAACTAAAAGCCCTCCTCTGTCGCTGGCCTGGAATCATCCGGCATCGGTGCAACAGATGGGCGCAGTCTACACCTTGAGCGTGTTGTTGTCAAGTATCTTGACTGTGTCGCATCCATATTATTTACATGTATTTACGAACCTTTGCCTTAGCCCCGTTTGCCGGCGCGACCGATTCCCTTTGGGGCGAACAACTTCTTGGCTCGCCTTCGAACGCTTTCACCACGAGCCGACAAACTCCGCCTGTTGGATAACCGCGCACGTTGTCCCTACGTCTATCCATACAGACAGTTGCGTTTTAGGGTTACAATACGGCGATCGGCAGATTCCAAGGAGATGGTCGAGTGCGATTCATTCCCGTCCGTCAAATCAAATTCTTATCCGTGATCGCGCTGTGCGTCATGGCCTCGGCGGTGTTCGCCCGGCAGCAAGCCAAGCCGTCGACGCCTGCAGCCGCAAAGGCCGCCCCCCCAGCCGCGTCAGCGCCGCCCAATTTTCAAAAGACAATGGGCAACCCGAGCGCGCCGATCACGATGGAAGTATTCGGCGATTTCCAATGCCCGGCGTGCCGCGCCTTTTTTGAAGCGACCACGAAGCAGGTGATTGACGATTACGTGATTCCCGGGAAAGTCTATCTCGTCCATCGCGATTTCCCATTGGAAATGCATCCCTACGCGCGCCAGGCCGCCCGGCTCGCCAACGCCGCCGCGAATTTCGGACAGTTTGAAGCGATCGAGCGCGCTCTGTACGATCACCAGGAAGAATGGTCCACGAAGGGAAACATCGACGAAGTGATTGCCGCCAGTTTTCCCTCGGCGGAATTCAAAAAATTCGTGGCCTTCGAATCGCAGCACATGAATGAGATCAACGCCTCCATCGAGCGCGATCGCGCCATGGGGACGCAGCGCAACGTCAACCAGACGCCGACCGTTTACATCACCTCGCACGGTAAAACCGAAGCGCTTCCCGGCGGCGGGGTGGACTATAAGCTGCTGAAGAGCTATTTCGACTACCTGCTCCGCCAATAATCATGGCTACGACCGCGATTCCTTCGGAGACTTCACTTCGCGCGGCTGCCTGGCCGCGGGTGCTACTCGCGATCGGGCGCATCGCTCTCGCAGTGGTATTCCTCGTTGCTGCCTACACGAAGCTTCATTTCAATGGGGCGTGGCACTTTGGCGATTACCATTTCTTCTTCGCCATGGCCATCGATTCCTACAACATGCTTCCGCTGTGGGCCGTGGAAATCATGGCGCGCGTTCTTCCGATTCTCGAGGCGGCGCTGGGCGCGCTGCTGATCTCGCGCGTCGGGTTGCGCTGGACCGCCGCGTTTACGAGCGCGCTGCTCCTCGTCTTTATCGGCGCGATGACGCGCGCCCTGATCCTGCACATTCAGATCAAGTGCGGCTGCTTCGGTAATGACGAGCCGCTGACGATCTGGACGCTCCTTCGAGACAGCACCCTCCTCGTTCTCTCTCTCGCCGTCACCATTGGGGCATTCGTTCCGCGCAGGCGCCGGGACACAGCATCCGGCTGATCCGCGCGTTCTCCTCGCCGGTTTGCGTTAGAATGGTGCACATATGGTAGACCTGCCGCCGATCACCCTGCGCTTGCGCGGCCGCAGAGTCGTCGGACGTGTCGCGTTCATCCTTTTGCTGCTGGGTTCGATCGCTGGCGGAGCCGCGGCGGGCTTGCTATTTGTCTACTCGAGCGATCTGCCGCAGATTCGCGCCCTCGAGGATTTTCAGCCCGACGTTGTCACCGAGCTTTATGCGGACGACGGCCAGACCATCGGAAACTTCGCGCTGCAGCGGCGCGTGCTTCTCACCTACGAGCAATTCCCGCAGGTCCTGAAAGACTCGATCCTCACGACGGAAGACCAGCACTTCGAGCAGCACTGGGGCGTGGATTTCACGCGCGTGGCGGGCGCGGCGTGGAAGGATCTTCTCGCGCACCGCGTTGTCGAGGGCGCCAGCACCATCACCATGCAGCTCGCCGGCACGCTATTCCTGGACCGCTCGGACCGCCGCATGGGCCGCAAGGTCCAGGAAGCGCTTCTCGCGCTGCAAATCGAGCGGCACTACTCGAAACAGCAGATTTTCACGATGTACTGCAACCAGATTTATCTATCGCATGGCAACTACGGATTTGAGGCGGCGTCCGAATATTACTTCGGCAAGCCGGTGGGCAAGCTGACGTTGGCGGAGGCGGCGCTGCTCGCCGGGATGATCCGCGGGCCGAGCTACTCGCCGATCCTGCATCCGCAACGCGCCCTCTCGCGCCGCAATCTGGTGATCGAGTTGATGGCGCGCTCGGGCAAAATCACCGAAGCGCAGGCCAAGGCGGCGATCGCGCAGCCGATGGGCCTGCATCTGCAAGCGCCGCGCAACACGCTGGCACCGTATTTTGTCGAGGAAATTCGCAAGTATCTCGAGAGCACCTACGGCACGGAAATGGTACATCAGCGCGGCCTACGCGTGTACACCACGCTCAACGTTGACATGCAGCAGGCCGCCGATCGCGCCGTCCGCGACGGCCTCCATGCGTACGATCGCCGGCACGGCTGGCGCGGCCGGCTGGACAACATCCTGAAAGCGAAAACGGACACGCTGGACTCGTACGAAGACGACGACTGGCGCTGGCCGATCGGCAAAGGCGACTACGTCGAGGGACTCGTAACCGCCGTGGATCAAAAAGCTGCGGCGATCAAGATCGGCTCGCTGCACGCAATGCTCACGCCGCCCGATTTCGCCTGGACCGGGCACAAGTTACCCGCCGAGATCTTGAAGCCGGGCGATCTTGTCGAGGTCAGCATCAAGGACATCGGCGGCAACGTCGCGCACGTGCAGCTCGAGCAAAACGTCGGCCCGCAGGCGGCCATGGTGGCGATCGACAATCCCACCGGTGAAATTAAGGCCATGGTGGGCGGCTACAGCTTCGACGAATCGAAATTCAACCGCGCCACGCAGGCGCAACGGCAGGTCGGCTCCTCATTCAAGGTCTACGTCTATTCGGCCGCGCTCGAGCAGGGCTTCACTCCGTTCGACACCATTCTCGATGCGCCCTTCACCACCATGAGCGGCGGACAGCCGTACTCGCCGCACAACTACGATGAAAAATTTGAAGGCGTGATCACGCTGCGGCGCGCGCTGGACGGCTCGCGCAACGTGCCCGCCGTGAAGCTCGCCGAAAAAGTGGGCATGAACGCGGTGATCGACGTCGCCCGGCGCTTCGGCATCACGAGCCCGCTGCCGCCGTATCTTCCCATTACGCTGGGCGCGGCGGATTTGAATCTGCTCGAGCATACCTCCGCGTTCACCGTGTTTCCCGATGACGGCATTCGCATCGACCCACACATGATTCGCCGCGTGACCACGTATGACGGCGCGCTGCTCGAGCAGGCGCATCCGCTGGTCCACGACGTGATCGAACCGGACGTCGCGCGCACGATGACCTCGATGCTCGAGGACGTCGTCCAGCGCGGCACGGGAACGCCCGCGCGCGCCCTGGGCCGGCCCGCCGGAGGAAAAACCGGCACGACCAACGATTTTACCGATGCGTGGTTCATCGGCTTCACGCCGGAAATCACCGCGGGCGTCTGGGTGGGCTACGACGATAAGTCGGTGTCACTCGGCAAGCCCGAGACAGGCGCCGTAGCCGCGCTGCCCATCTGGCTCGAGTTCATGCAAGGCGCGCTCGACGGAAAACCCATTCAGGCGTTCCAGAATGTCGAGCCGCTCGACAAAGTCGCGCTCACGAAAAGCGTAAAGGTGGATACGCCCGACAACGCCCCCACGGAAGCCGGTGAAGGCCCGACCACGATGGAGGCCAAGCCTGAAACCGCTCCATCGTTGCCCGATTCCGCCCCGCCCGCCGAAGCTCCAGCCAGGGCCACGCAGCCTCCGCCAACTCCCGCAGCGGCACCCAACCCGCGCAGCTAGGATACGAGGCAGTAGGACAGCCACTCCTGCCTGTTCCCCGTAAGCCCTCCTGAGATTGTTGCGGAAGCCAGGAGTGGCTGTCCCGCTTGAAATCCCGCGACTACCGGAACGGATCCCAACCCATCGGCTTCAGGGTGCTTTCGTGGCCACCGGCATCCACAAGGACGACCTTTTTCTCCTCGGTGATTTCCCCGATGATGCTCATGGAGACGCCCCCTGCTTTTCGAGGCAAGCGGCGAGCCAGCTTTCGCGGCACGGTGAAGAGCAGTTCGTAATCTTCGCCGCCGTGCAGCGCCAGCCTGAGCGGGTCGAGGCCAAGTCGCCGCAAATCCGATGGGACTTCCACTGCCGGGATTTTGGGCGCCCATACGATCGCGCCAACTCCACTGGCCCGGCACACGTGCCCCAGATCGGTCGAAAGGCCGTCCGAGGTATCGATCATTGAGGTGGCGAGTCGG
>Ga0210394_10000650_pt1 | contig 68271 bp, 63 predicted proteins | sample IncBWC12MmetaG_FD_160121 | JGI IMG/M metagenome (GOLD analysis project Ga0210394, IMG submission 160121) | Forest soil microbial communities from Barre Woods Harvard Forest LTER site, Petersham, Massachusetts, United States - Inc-BW-C-12-M | ecosystem: Environmental > Terrestrial > Soil >... | reverse complement strand
CTTTGTGGACTGTTTTGCCAGAAAACACCCGGGGTGGGGGGTATCGCGCAATCGCCCTTTTAAGAATTTCACGTTTCGCTGGGCTTACCGAGAGTCACGTTGCTGTACCCGGTTCGACATGGGACACATGACGCTACATCAGCAAAATGACCCGCTCGCTACCGCTCCGTCAGCGAGTAGTACCTCCGTTCCAGTTGCACATGCGCTACGCGCTGCTGTTGTCAGCCACTTCCCGCTTCACAGTTCCCCTAAAATAGAGTCTGGTTATGAGCTTCAACCTTCAATCCGTCTGGAATCGTGTGCGCGTCGGGCGCATCCGTATTCTCTGGTTGGTGCTGGGCGCCATGCTGTTGGTCAGCGTTGTCCCCCTTGGTTTGTATCACCGCCAGGTACTGCACCTCAGTCAGGGAAAATTGACGGACAACGAAAGAGTGGACCAGGCCGATCTGACCCGCTCGCTCTCCCAGGAAATCCAATTCTTCGAATCCAATCTCACCCAGCAGCTTATGAGCGAACGCCAAATTCTCACGCTGACTGGACTGATCGACAATGTGGAAGACCCCGTCTCGGAGCCAAAAGTAACTCGCCTGCTGGAGAATTTCGTCGACAGCAACCGCACTACCTTTATTTATCTCACTGCCGTGGGCCGCTCGGGCAAAGGCACCAGCGCGTCACAAGGAAATTTCCGCGCGGAGCAGGATCCCTTTGTAGCCAAAGCTCTGCAACGCGCCTTTGTAACTTGCATGCAGTCACAACAACTCAACGTAGTGAAGTTTCGCAGCGATCCGCTGGCGTTGGCTCCCAACAACCGCCCGGCCTTCGTGATTGCCGTGCCACTGCGCGATTCGGGCGATCAGTTTACCGGCATGCTTGCCGCTGTAGTTTCTCTGGACACCATCCTGCACCGCTTGCAGGAAGCCAGTGTTCGCGGCCGCACCGTGTTTGTGGTGGATCACTACGGCCATATCGTTGCCCATCCGGATACCAAGAACTTCGTCCCCGGCGCGGATGCCAGTGGCAATTCGCTGGTTACCCAGGTGACCGCCCTGCCGCAGGAACTACGCAACACTGAAACCGTGCGCTTCACCGAAAAAGAAAAAAATCACGCCGTGGAAATGATCGGGACCTACAGCACATTTCCTGAAGTCAACTGGGCGGTGATTGCCGAGCGCAGCTTGAACGAGGCACGTTCCGATGCCGGCATGGATGACTTAAATCGTCAGGCGCTGGCATTCGTAAGTTTCGTGGTGTTGGCAGCCATCGGCCTGGGTTACTTCTTTGCGGTGGGAATCAGCGGCCCGATTCGCGGCCTGGCCGATTCCACTCGCGCTATCAGCCGTGGTGAATTTCACCAGCGGTCGCCGGTGCGCGGCGCCACGGAAATCAGCGAACTGGCCGAAAATTTCAACAAGATGGCAGGCGACATCGAGGAGTACATCGAGCGCCTCAAGGAAGCTGCGGAAGAAAATCGCGAGCTGTTCATCGGCTCCATCCGCATGCTCGCCGCGGCCATCGACGAAAAGGATCCTTACACCCGCGGTCACTCCGGTCGCGTAGCAAAATATTCAACGCTGGTGGGCCAGGAACTGGGACTGTCACCCGAAGCACTGGACACCCTGCGCATTTCCGCGCTTCTACATGACGTAGGAAAAATTGGCGTGGAAGATCGCGTCCTCAAGAAGCCCGGCGCACTGACCGCCGAAGAATTTGAGCTGATGAAGCAGCACACCATCAAGGGCGCCAACATCATGCGTCCCGTTTCGCAACTGAAAGACATGCTGCCGGGCATTGAGCTGCACCACGAGCACATGGACGGGCGCGGCTATCCGTACGGGTTGCAAGGCCCGCAAATTCCGATGATGGCCCGAATTATCGGCGTGGCCGATACGCTGGACGCCATGACCACCAATCGTCCGTACCAGTCGGCCATGGATATCGATTATGCCTTGGAGCGCATTAAGGCATTGAAGGGCACGAAATTTGACCCCGAAGTTGTGAACGCCCTGGAATCAACGATCGGTACAGGAAAATTGCGATTGAGCGCCGTCGAAGTGCAAGTCTGATTTTTTCTTTCAGTCTTGTTTCAGTTTTTTCGCTTCTTTGTTCTTCTCTTATTTTCAATTCTTCCCTCAGATCGTTGCCGTAATTTTTCACTCACAACCGCGATCGCTGCCCGCGCTAAAAAATCGCTCGCTCGACTCCGCTTGCCCTGCTGGCCCGCGCTTCGATTCAGCAAATGCGCGCTTCTGCTACAATTTCTTCACGTGCCACAAATGTGGCGCTCAATCGTATGATTTCACTCTTCGGGCCGCCCGAACCAACTCTTCTCGACAAGCTCAAAACCTCGGTCAGTAAGACCAAGAGCGTGCTGTCGGAAACTGTCGACACCATTTTACAGGGTGAGCGGCGCATCAGCCCTGCGCTGCTCAAGGAACTGGAGACCGCTTTATTGTCGGCGGATCTGGGCGTAACTCCCACACGAGAGATTCTGGAGGCGCTCCGCGAAAAAATGGATCGCAACGCACTGTCCAACGCGGAAGAGTTGAAGCGTGAAATTAAAGCACACATCGTGCGCATTCTGATGGAGTCGCGAAGCGTAAATGTCTTTCAGGAACGCGCTTCGTTAAATGGCCACGGACCACGAGTGATTTTTGTGGTGGGCGTAAACGGCGCGGGCAAGACCACCAGTATCGGGAAGTTGGCCAATCGCCTTAAGCAGGAAGGAAAGAGCGTGGTGTTGTGCGCCGCGGACACTTTTCGCGCCGCGGCCATTGAGCAACTGGAAATCTGGGCGCAGCGCAACGGCATTGAAGTGATCAAGCAAAAATTTGGCTCGGACCCCGCCGCGGTGGTATACGACGCGATGGCTGCAGCGAAGGCCCGCGGAGCGGATGCCGTGATTGTAGATACCGCCGGACGTTTGCATACCAAATCGAACCTGATGATTGAACTCGAAAAAATGAAACGCACCGCCGCGAAAGTAATTCCTGGCGCGCCCCACGATGTGCTGTTGGTAATGGACGCGACTACCGGGCAGAACGGTTTGGTGCAGGCACGCCAGTTCACCACCAGGGTGGGCGTGACCGGAATTATTCTGACCAAGCTGGACGGCACCGCCAAAGGCGGAATTGTAGTGGCCATCGCGCGAGAACTGCGGTTGCCGATTCGCTTCGTGGGCACCGGAGAACAAATTAACGACATGGTGCCGTTCGACGCGCAAACCTACGCAGACTCCCTCTTCAATTAACTGTGGACGCCAACGCCATCGGCTATATGCAGCGCGCCATGAACTTGGCGCGTAAAGCAACCGGGCTGGCGAGTCCCAATCCGTTGGTGGGATGCGTGCTCGTGCGCGAAGGGCAGATTGTTGGCGAAGGATTTCATCAGTACGATTGGCGCGATCACGCGGAAGTTGTGGCCATTAAATCCGCGGGAGAAAAAGCGCGCGGCGCGACGCTGTATGTAAATCTTGAACCGTGCAATCACACCGGGCGCACCGGACCTTGCACCGAAGCAATCGTCAAGGCAGGAGTTCAACGAGTGGTAGCTTCGATCGACGATCCGAATCCCGTTACCGCCGGCGGCGGCTTTGATCGATTGCGAGCCGCAGGCGTTGAAGTGTTCACCGGAGTGCTGGAAGAAGGAGCGCGACGGTTGAATGAACCGTTTGCAAAATGGATTCGCAAGAAGCGGCCGTTCGTCACCCTGAAATCGGCTATGACTTTGGATGGCCAACTGGCCTTACCGCAAGCGGGCAAAAGAAAAAGCAGCACGTGGATAACTTCGGAACAATCCCGTGCGGAAGTGCACCGCATGCGGCATGCTTCAGATGCGCTGCTCACCGGCATCGGCACAATATTGGCGGATGATCCGCTGCTTACGGACCGCAGCGGGCTGCCGCGCCGCCGCAAATTGTTGCGCGTGATTCTGGATTCAAAATTGCGGTTGTCGCCCCGAGCGCGCATCGTCAAAACTGCCGATGATGATCTGCTGGTGTTTACTAGCGAATCGTTGCGATCCGTGCGGACACGAAATTTGCAGAAGGCTGGCGTTGAAATTGTCACCATGAAAAAGCGCGCGGGACGGATGGATTTGAATATGGTGATGAAAGAATTGGGCAAGCGTGACATTTTGAGCGTGCTGCTGGAAGCGGGGACTGCTTTGAATGGCACGGCGCTTGCTTCGGATATCGTGGATAAAGTGTTTTTGTTTTACGCGCCGAAATTCGCCGGCGAAATACGTGTGCCGTTCGCTACGGCAAAAAATTTGAAACATACGCCGCTGCGCTCTTTGAATATTCACCAATTCGGGCCAGACTTTGCCGTTGAAGGGATGCTGCACGATGTTTACGGGAATTATTGAACATGTTGGGCTGCTGCATTCGCTGGAGTTGACCAACATGGGTGGCCGCGTGGCGATTCATGCCCCCACGTTGACAGGCTCGCTGGCCGTGTCGAAAAGCATCGCAGTCAACGGCTGTTGCCTTACGATCACGGTGTTGCATGGGGAAAGATTTTCTGCCGATCTCTCTGCCGAGACGGTGAGCAAAACTTCTTTTGGCGCCGCTGCTCCCAAATGGAAAAGAGGCATGCACGTAAATCTGGAGCAGCCGCTGACAGTCGGTCAAGAGTTTGGCGGCCATTTTGTACTGGGGCATGTTGACGGCATTGGACGGGTGAGTGAGTTACGTCCCGAGGGAGGTGGCGAGAGTTGGAGATTTGCGGTGGAAGTGCCGCCGGACTTTGCGCGATACATCGTGCCGAAGGGTTCGATCACTGTGGATGGTATAAGCCTGACAGTGGCGAGTTGGGACGGGCGAGTCGTGGAGATTGCGGTTATCCCTTATACGTATCACCACACCAATTTGCGCGACCGTGTTGCCGGCGATGCCGTGAATCTTGAGGCCGATGTGCTGGGAAAATATATCGAGCGATATCTGGAAGCGCGAGAGAAAAATGTCGGCGACAATCCACTACGTTAAGTTAGAAGGATGGATTGGATAAGAGCAAAGCTCAGTTTGTATAACCGGTGGGTTTCTTCTGTGAACCCGGTGACGGAATCGATCATGAGAATTCGGCAGCCTCAAGCGCTGCGCGAGCTACCTTGCGGGTTAAATTGGAAACCGGCACAGCGGAAAAATCCTTCAACAAAATTATTCTTGCGCCCTTGACGCGTGGCAATTTTTTGAATTTCACGAGGAACGGAAGCAAGCTGATGGCGCGGTAAGTTACCGCGTGGCGAATCTTGCGAAGCGTTACGAATCGCGACGGCAGCCCCGTTGCGCCCACTGCATTTTTCAAATATCGCCGCAAGTCGCTCTCTGAGCCTTCGCTGACGGCGACGGTAGGGAAATGCCACATCTTCGAGACCAGCGTGGGAATATCGTCCGCCAGCGCTTTTTCTTCACTTACTTTTGGAGGAGGTAACAATATACACCTGCCTCGGTCATCGACTAACACCGCGGCCGCGAGCTGCACGCCCACGGTGGCGCGCTTCTTGCGTTTCTCAGGAATTAAATCCTGAATTCCCAATTTGCGTGCGCGACAGAATTTCGCCACCGGGCATAGCAAGCATTGCGGCGAGCGTGGCGTGCAGATCGTGGCGCCAAGTTCCATCATCGCTTGATTCCAATTTCCTGGAGCGTCCGGCGCCAATAGATGGTCAGCGGTGCGCTGCAATGATTCCCACCGTGAGCCCTCGCGTAAGTCTCCGCGAACGGCTTCCAGTCGCGCCACCACGCGGGCAACGTTGCCTTCCACTACGGCATGTTTTTTTCCAAAGGCGATGCTCAGAATAGCGTTGGTGGTGTACTGACCAATCCCGCGCAGCGCGCGAATATCGTGTTCTGTCACAGGGAACGTTCCGCCATGGTCGCGGACAATCTGCTGCGCAGCGACCTGCAAGTTCCGAGCGCGGCTGTAGTAGCCGAGGCCCGACCATATGCGAAGCACTTCGGCCTCTTCGGCTTCCGCCAGCGCACGCACATCCGGGAAACGCGCGCAGAATTTCTCAAAATAAGGAATCACCGCGACAACGCGGGTCTGCTGCAGCATAATTTCCGAAATCCAGATGCGGTAAGGATCGGAGTCGCGACGCCAAGGCAAATTCCGCTGGTATGTCGCAAACCAGTCAAGCAATTCTGCGCGGAATTGTTTCAGTTCGGAAGCTGTCAGAAAGAAAGGCGCAGTCATCAGCGCGCCATTTTCGCACACTAAAGGAGAGCGCGCGAAAAAACGAACCTACTTCAATACGTCATCGAGAAAAATTACATAAGACGAATACCACACGTTGGCGGGAATGGACCCACGCGGCTGGCTGGTAACGATCACCTTGAACAATTCGGGCGAGGATGCCAGATCGGTGATCAACGTATGCTTCGGATCGGGCGGCAGCGGGCTGGCCAGCGCCAAATATCGCAAGATCAAAAACACAATCTCTTCCGCGGGAGCCAGGCGTGTTTCCACTCCGGCGCTGCGAAATTGCAGATGCGCGTTGCGCTCGTAAAAATGCCAACTGAGTGCCGCGCATAGCGTGATAGCCCGTTCAAATCGTTCGCTGGCAGTGTGCTCCTTGGGATCGCTTCCCGGTTTGAGCACCGCGCTGATGTGCGGATCGAGAACCAGCAGCACGCGACAGTCGTCTTCGCGCGTAAATTCGCGCACCATGAGAGAACCCGAGCGCGCCGAGGCTTTCCAGTGCACATGGCGGACGCTATCGTTGGCCACGTAGCCGCGCAGCGCATACAGATCCTGCCCGCGCCCCTTCGACAAACTCTCTAGCGCGCCATGCAATCCCGGCAGAATTTCGACTAATTCGTCGGTGGGAGCGACGGAAGGATACACCACTGCTTCGGTTTTCAAATCCAGCCGCCGCGATTTCTGCAAGAAGCCAAAAGGGAAGCGGGTAACAATGCGAAAAGCATCCTGCCGATGCACTCCACGGCGCATAAAGGTCATCGGAACCGTTTGCTGCACGCGATCGCGTTTTGGCAAGTATGGAAAATACACGGGAGTTTCCAGCATGGCGGATGGCGGAGCGTCTTTGAGTTTGATGGCCTCCACTCGCAAAGAAAAACTCGGCAGGGTGTGCTTGTCGTTTTGTAATTGGATGTTGGCACGCACCGGCTGGCCGGCAAAAATATGTTCCGGCAGCTCGAGGCGCATCTCCACGCCTGACAAGGTTATCGAGGAAAGAATGCCGGACATCAAGATGATGGCGATGAGGCAGGCGAGCACGAGGAACAACAAATTGTTGCCGGTGTTTAGCGCCGCCAGGCCCACCAGAATAATGCCGCCAAAGTAAATCCAGCCCGCGCGCGATACGCGATATTCCATTTTGTAGCCGATCCAACGCAGCGGGGTGCGTTGGGCCATGGCGGGCACCAAGGTCACGGCCACCCAGGTAGCGACGGCGAGCGCCGCGACTGCAGAAGTGCTGGCCAGCAGCAACTGACCCAGCTCCGCGGCCGCGCCGGAATACAGCGCGAGGAGGAGGGCCACTGCCAACGCCGCAAGAGCTAAAAGAAAAGTGCGTACCGGCGAGCGGTCGGAGCGTGCCCGGAGATGCGCGATGAATGAGTGACTAAAGGTCATAGCAAGTATCGTTCCGCGAAATAATTAAAATCGAAAGACAGCGGTGACGGAGACGTGGAAAACAAATACGCCGTTGTGGTGCGAGAAGATCCGGCAACGATTAAAAGGTTCACAGCGGTACGGGAACGGACTCCACGATGTCGCGCAGGACTGATTCGGTGGTTTCCGATTTTTTCTGCAGCGAAGCGTGCCGCGAACTGGCCACTACGCGGTGCGAAAATACCGGTACAGCAAGTTTTTTGAAGTCATCCGGCAAGCAATAATCGCGGCCATCGAGAAAAGCACGCGCTTGCGCGGCGCGTTGCAGCATCAGCGTGCCTCGGGGACTCACGCCCAAGGCCAATAAGTCGGAGTTTCTGGTGCGGTTCACGATCTCCAGCGCGTAGTCGTGCAGACTGGAATCCACTTTTATGTGGGCAACTTCGTCCTGCATGGTAAGTACTTCACTGACGTCCGCGACCGGTTCCAAAGCATCCAGTGGATTTTCGCCGCGCACGCCCACTCGTTTGCGAAGAATTTCTCTTTCCGTTTCCGGCGACGGGTAGCCCATTTTGATGCGCATCAAAAATCGATCGAGCTGCGATTCGGGCAGCGGGTAGGTGCCGTGATGTTCGACGGGGTTCTGCGTGGCGATCACCAGGAACGGCTGCGGCAGCGACATGGTTTTTCCGTCGATACTCACCTGCGCTTCGTTCATGGCTTCCAGCAGCGCCGATTGCGTGCGCGGCGTGGTGCGGTTGATTTCGTCGGCCAATACCACGTTGGCGAAAATTGGCCCGGAGCGAAATTCAAATTCGCGCGACTCGGGGTTGTACACGCTTACGCCCAGCACATCGCTGGGTAGCAAATCGGAAGTAAATTGAATGCGTTGGAAGGTGCAGTGAAAGGATTTGGCCAGCGCTTGCGCCAGTGTGGTCTTGCCCACTCCGGGCACGTCTTCGATCAGCAAGTGGCCGCGGGCCAGCAGGGTAATCAAAGAAAGTTGGATGGCTTCTTCTTTACCGTAGATCGCGCGCGCGATGCTGCGCTGCAGTTGGGCGACGACTTGAGAGGTGGTGGTCGGCATTGGTTGAAAACCCGGGCCCTTCCTGCTACAACTAAACCACGAACGGGCGATTAGCTCAGTTGGTTAGAGCGCTCCCCTCACACGGGAGAGGTCAAAGGTTCGAGTCCTTTATCGCCCACCATCCTTACCTGTAAGTGTCTCATTATTGTGGCGCGGAGTTGGTGTAGGGAAGAGTACAGGTGTGTTTAAAAAGAAATTTTCGCGGGATGTACAGCTATCCGTACACTAATCTCCCGACAACCTCACGGGTGAAATTGAAATATCTCCGCGCACCCGCACTCTGCGAAGTCCTGAGAAAATCTGACTAGTTTCGGCAAGAACCTCATGTGCACCAATACCCTCAGCTGTATAACCTCGAGTGCTATAACTAGTTCATGACAACATTTCTGCGCACGCTGGAGTTTCTGAGTTTGGGGCTGTGGCTCGGCAGTGATGTATTTTTGAGTTTTGTGGTGGCGCCGGGGGCATTCCACGTGCTCGCGACGCGTGATCAGGCCGGGGTGATGGTGGGATTCGCGCTTACGCGCATGCACGTAGGCGGGATTGTTTGCGGAGTGATTTTTCTGTTGGCGCGGCTGGCGCGCACGCGTGCATTCGCTAGTGTCGCGGCCCCCGCTGCCTTATGCGTGCTGGTGATGATAGCGGCTACGCTGGTTTCGCAGTTCACGGTGAGCGCGAAGATGGCGGCGTTGCGCGGGCAGATGGGGTCGATTCAGGCTACTGCGGCGGATAGTCCGCTGCTGGCGGAGTTTACGCGGTTGCACAGTATTTCCGTTTCGCTCGAGAGCGTGGTGCTGTTAGCAGGGATTGCTGCGATGTTTTTGTTGGTGCGCGAAGCCGCTTCGATTTAGCTTATTATGAAGCGTGCGCTTTGGATGACGTCTCGACGTTTTTGGCCAGAAATTCCCTCATAGCTTGTGCGATTTCTTCCACATGGGTTTCTAACGCGAAGTGGCCGGTGTCCAGAAGTTGGACGGTGGCGTTTGAGTTGTCACGCCGGAAGGCCTGCGCACCCGGCGGGATGAAGAACGCATCATTCTTGCCCCAAATGGCCAGCAACGGCGGCTTGGACTTGCGAAAATATTCCTGGAAGACGGGGTATAGTTTCACGTTGTTGGCGTAGTCGAGAAACAGATCCAATTGAATGTCCATGTTGCCGGGACGCTGAATCATGGCGGCGTCGAGCGTGTAACCTTCCGGCGCAATTTTATCCGGGTGCGGGACGCCGTCGGTGTATTGGGAGCGAAGGCCCTCGGGGCTCAAGGCGCCGCGGAGGATTTCGCGATTCTGCGAAGATGGCTCTCGCCAATAGCGCTGAATGGGAGCCCAGGCGACGCCCAGTCCTTCTTCATAGGCGTTTCCATTTTGCGAAACGATCGCGGTAACGCGCTCCGGGTGGGCCGTCGCTAAACGCAGGCCTGTCGGGGCGCCATAGTCGAATATGTAGAGTGCGTAGCGATTCAGGTGCAGCGCGTCGGTGAAGGCCAGAATGGTTTTTGCCAGGGCGTCAAAAGTGTATTTGTAATTCCGCGCAGCGGGAACTTCGGTGAAACCGAATCCGGGAAGGTCAGGCGCGATCACTCGGTAGTTGTCAGCGAGGCGAGGGATTAATTCGCGGTACTGAAATGAGGACGTCGGGAAGCCGTGTAGCAGGAGCGCCACGGGTGCGTCCGCGGGGCCTGCTTCGCGGTAGAAAACGGTTACGCCATCGGTCTGGATGCGATGAATAGTGGTGAGCGGGACGTTTGCGTGTTGGGCCATTAGAGTTTTTTCCTTTCTTTTCGCCGCGTCTGCCTGATTCGGCAATTGCGTACCACGCGGGGTAACACGGAATGTAAGAACGCCTGCTTCCTGTGAGAAAGCTTCGCCGGTTCATAGACGCTTCAGAAGAGATGTTTGAGCGAGCCAAATGTTTCAGACTTTTTTTAGCGGCTTCGCCGGGGTCGGGAACGGCCTTTCCTGGATCGAGGCAATTTCGCGGTCTGCAACTTGGCTTTCTTCTTTCGCGCCAGGGCCTTTCTGATTTTGTTGGTGGCTTTGTAGCCGGCGCGTTCGAAGGCGCGCCACATGTACCAGCTGGCGACGGTGCGATAGGGGCGCCAGCGCTCCCCGAAGGCTAACAATTCTTTTGGCTTGGGCATGCGTTTTTTGCCGTAGGTGACGGACCAACCCTTTTTCACTCCCAAATCATGAATAGGCAAGACGTCCGGGCGACCGAGGCGGAAAATTAAAAACATTTCTACCGTCCAGGCGCCGATGCCGCGAACGGAGACGAGGCGTTCGACGAGTTCTTCGTCGGACATTTTCTGCGCTTCTTCCAGGGTGGGGACAACGCCGTCGATGGTTTTTTGCGCCAGGTCTTTCATGGCCAGAACTTTTGCGCCGGAGAGGCCCGCTTTGCGCAATTTTTGTGGGCGGAGTTTCAGCATTTCTTGCGGCGTCGGGGCCCGGCCGTTGCTTCCGAGCGCTTTGATGCGCGCGAAGATGGTGGCGGCCGCTTTGCCGGAGATGGATTGATAGGTGATGGATTCCATCAGGGCTTCGTAAGGGCTATCCATCGATTCCAGTTCGATCTGAAATTCGATGGTTTCTTCGATGAGGCGAGCGAGACGCTCGTCTTTCGCGGCGAGCGCCGCCTTAGCGATGCGTAAATCGAAGGGAAGCATGGGAGTCGTGGTGGCCATGAGTATCCGCGCCAGAGAATTTTAACTGAAGCTGGCGAGTAAACGAGTTACCACAGCGAAGTAATTTCGTCTATCCGATTACGACCAGAGGATTCGATGCGAATCCGCCTATCAATGGAGCCATCGAGTGCTGTGCTAACATATCGCGTTTATGCAAACAGGAATTATCGGTCTGCCGCAGGTCGGAAAAACCACGTTGTTTCGCATCCTTACCAAAGCTAGTGTCGAGGGCAAGCCTGGCGCTCAAGGGACGCATGTTGGCGTCGCCAAGGTTCCTGAGCCGCGGCTCGTGGAGCTGGCGAAGCTCTATAATCCCAAGAAAATTACCTATGCCACGGTGCAATATGTGGACGTCGGCGGGATGCAGAAAGACCGCAACCGTGACGCGCTCGCGCCGCTGCGCGAAGTGGACACCATCGCGCACGTGATTCGCGTGTTTGACGACCCGTCGGTGCCTCATGCGGCAGGGAGCATCGATCCGTTGCGCGATGCGACCAACCTGGAGCTGGAATTAATCCTGGCCGATCACGACCAGATTACCCGCCGGCTGGAGCGGCTCGAGAAAGATCTAAAGAAAAAGAAAGATCCCGTTTTGGAGGCTGAGAAAGCGGTCCTCGATAAGTGCAAAGCGCATCTTGAATCCGAAAAGCCGTTGCGCGAACTGGAGCTGACGGCCGAGGAGCGCAAGCCCATCGGGGGATTTTTATTTTTGTCGCAGCGTCCCATGCTTTATGTGTTGAATCTTGGGGATGACGAAGCGGCGGAGCTTTCCACTGCCGTGGAGCGCCATAAATTGAGCTCGCTGCAAGGGCGGCCCAACACCGCGGTGATCGCCATCTGCGGGCGGCTCGAAGCGGAGCTTGCGCAGATGGAAGAAAAAGAAGCCGCTGAGTTGCTTGAATCGTATGGCCTGAAAGAGCCGGGCTTGAATCGCTTGATCCACGCCACGTACGAGCTGATGGGTTTGATTCCTTATTTCACGGCGGGAGAGCCTGAAGTGCGCGCCTGGACGATTCGAAAGGGCGCGACGGCGGTGAAAGCAGCGGGCGAAATTCATAGCGACATTGAAAAAGGTTTTATTCGCGCCGAAGTGGTGCGCTGGAACAATCTGCTCGCTGCGGGCAGCATCGCCGCCGCGCGCGAAAAAGCCCAAGTTCGCCTCGAGGGGCGCGACTACATCGTGCAGGAAGGCGATGTGATTCTGTTCCGTCACAGCGGTTGAGCGTTTGATTTGCGAGCGGGATCTTTACGTGAGTTTTTCAGGCGGGCGCGATGAATCCAAGAGAGATTGCGCTGCGCGGATTGGTCCTGATGTTTCCACGTTACGAACCCCACCCTGCAAAAAGCTTAGGGTGGGGCACCCTCCGCGTGAGTGGGTTTGGTGGAGTGGTTTAATTTTTGCCGCCAGAGTGATCACTGGAGACCAGATGCGACGCGCGATTAGATTTGATGCTAGGGGTCGGCCATCCAAATTCTGAATCTCGAAAATTCGCGTGTGGGGCTTGCGGCCGTTCTGGGGCTGGTGGCTGCGGGCGGCAATTTGCTGGGCGGCTACTTCGTGGTTTACCGCAAGTGGCAACGCCGCAACCTGCAATATTTTGTGGCGTTGGGCGCGGGCTACATGCTGGCGGTGGCGTTCCTGGACGTGATCCCGGAGTCGGTTCGGCTTGCGGGCGATAGCGCGTTCCTGGTGATCCTCATCGGCTATTTCCTGATCCATCTCTTCGAACACACTATCGCGCCGCACCTTCATTTTGGAGAAGAGACGCATCATGAAATTGTCAGCCATCACCATGTGCGTGCCACCATGATGCTGGGGCTGCTGATCCACACCTTTTTTGACGGCGTGGCGATTGCCTCCGGCTTCCTAGTATCGAATTGGCTGGGGGTAGTGATTTTCGTGGCCATATTTCTACATAAGCTTCCTGAAGGCTTTACGGTTGCCAGCGTGGTGCTGGCCAGCGGGCAAAGCAGGCGCAACGCAATCCTGGCTTCCGGGTTACTAGGTGTAGCGACGTTGTTAGGGGTGCTACTTACGACGCTCCTGGAAAGCCAGCTCAAATACGCTTTGCCGCTTTCGGGGGGCGTGACGTTGTACGTGGCGGCTACCGACCTGCTGCCGGAAGTGAACCGCGAGCCCAACTGGCGGATGGCCTTGCTGGTGTTCGTTGGAGTAGCCAGCTTGCTGATAATGCGGCGTTTGTTCCATGTATAAAGTAGCTAGCGACCCCTCAGTTTTACATCCACGATTTGCAACTTTCTGACAATACACGGGTTTGATACAGTGTGTCGGCGATGGCCAGGACCGACGTCCAACTGATGCTGGACGTGAAGGCGGGCGACGAACAGTCGTTCGCGCTTCTCTTGCATCGCTATAGGACGCCGCTGGTTAACTTCCTCTACCGCATGGTTCGGAACCGGGAGCAGGCAGAGGATCTGGCACAAGAGGTTTTCATCCGGGTGTATCGGGCGCGGGCGGATTATGTGCCGAGCGCGAAGTTCACCACCTGGTTGTTCCGGATCGCCACGAATCTGGCGCTGAATTCGGTTCGGGACACGCGTCATCAGCGCATGGAAGTCTCTCTGGACGCTCCGGTAACCGTCGATTCGGAAGAAGGCGATGAGCGTCCGCTCGACGTTGCGGAGAAAAATCCCAACATCGAGGAACACCTGGTACAGGAGGCGCAGCGGGACATGATCCGGCACGCCATAGACAAGCTTCCTGAAAAGCAGCGTGCCGCGGTGTTGCTGCACAAGTATCAGGATCTGGATTACGGCGAGATTTCGAAGATTTTGTCGTGCTCGGAAAGCGCACTTAAATCGCTGCTGTTTCGGGCGTATGAAACGTTGCGAGTTGAACTAGCCCCGCTCGTGGCGTTGCGAGCAAAAAGTTAAGGGCCATGGAAGGAAGGCAGTCATGAGTTGCACTCGAATGGAAACGCGGCTCCTCGGATATATCGACGGCCGCTTGAAAGAAAAAGAACAGCGCGAGATGGAGAAGCATCTTGCGACCTGCCCGGCGTGCACCGTGCGCGTGAACGAATTTCGCTCCGTCAGCAGTTTGTTAGATGAACTGCCGCAGATTGAGCCGTCGTCTGCATTTGATGTTCGCGTGCGTGCGCGCATTGCCGCTGAGCCGGTGAAGCAACCCTGGTGGTCATGGCTGGGCGCAGCGCCTCGGGTGTTGGTGGCCGCTTCGATGTTGCTGCTGGCCACTGTGTGGGTGGGCCACCGTCCGGCGGATAGCACGAATCTGGCAAGTTCCAATGGTGATGAAAGCCAGATTATGCAGGATCAGGATTTGCCGGTGCTGGAAAACTACGATGTGCTGGCTAACTTTGAACCCCTAACGGAATTGCCACAACCCGTTTCGGCTGATGAACCCACTGAACAGGACATGTAAGGCGGATGGCGCTGCGGACAAAATTCGAGGGCTGCCTGCTCGTGCTTTGTCTCAGCGCGAGCTTAGCGGCTTCGAGTTTCGCGCAGCGTCCGGATCCCAGCAACAGGCCACCACAGCAAGCGGCGGCTGCGCCCCATCAGGATCCCAGCAATAGGCCACCACAACAATCGACCCCGCCTCCCGCTGCACCTCAGCGAAGCACACCGCCGAAGCAGCCAAGCAGCTTGCCCAGCCAGTCAGGCGGCTCGCACCGCGATCCGGCGCCCGTATCTCGCGACGACCGGCCTCCGGCTCGCTCCGGGAACTCAGTTCATCAACCGGTGGATCCCAACCGGCCGCCAGCCAATCGTGTGGATCCCAATCGCCCGCCAAGCAGTCAATCTTCACGAGATGAGCAATATTCAAGAGGCGGGCAAAATGGTTACAACAGCTACAGAAATAACCAGCAAAGGCTCAGCCCCGAAGAGCGGCAGCGGATGCTGCAGAATCAGCAACGCTTTCGGCAATTGTCTCCGCAACAGCAGCAGGACATGCGCGACCGCGAACGCGTGTGGCAGCAGATGACGCAGCAACAACGCGATCACATTAAATATGAAGTGCTGCCGAATTGGCGCACTTTGCCGCCGCAGCGAAAGAAAGCCATCGAGCAGCGTCTGGGCGTTCTCCAGAACATGCCCGAGTTTGCGCGCAACCAGCATTTGAACGACCCGAACTTTACGCGTGGTATGAGCGCAGAGGACCGCGCCATGCTGCGCGATCTAAGCCATCTTCACGTAGGCGGCGCGCCGGATCCGCCATCGAGTAATCCCTACTAGCGCAAGGAAGCTGCGGCATTAGGCTGCATAACCACGCATCGGATAATTTCTCAATATAAATTCACCACGCCGGTTTGCGTTGCGCTTCTCCGCGGACAATCCTCCGTTACACTACTAGTGACTCGTTTATGTGACGCGCCCGCGCCAACGATTCACGCATCGAACTGGAGAGGAAATTTCCGCTAGTGTCTACGCGCTTCCGCGCAATGCAGCACCGCAACTTTCAGCTCTTCATCGGCGGCCAGCTAATTTCACTCATCGGCACGTGGATGCAGACGACTGCGCAGTTGTGGCTGGTCTACAAAATGACCGGGTCGGCGGCGCTGTTGGGCGTCTTCGGATTTGCCAACCAGGTGCCGATTCTATTTCTTGCCTCTATCGGCGGCTATGTCGGCGATCGCTATAACCGACATTATGGAGTCATCGCCACTCAGGCAGTATCAATGTTGCTGGCGTTCGCCCTCGCAGCTTTGACTTTTGCCGAAGCTATAACGGTATGGGAGTTGATTCTCATCGCTTTTCTGGTCGGAATCGTTAACGCCTTTGACGTGCCCATCCGCCAAGCCTTCCTCGTGCAGATGGTCGTTAAAGAAGACCTGCCCAACGCAATCGCGCTGAACTCTTCCATCTTCAATGGCGCACGGGTGGTGGGTCCCGCCGTGGCCGGCTTCGCGCTGGCGTGGAAAGGACCGGCATGGTGTTTCCTGCTGAACGGCATCAGCTTCCTCGCGGTGCTTGCGGCGCTGCTGGCCATGCGTATACCGAAGACGGTGGTCAAGCCTCCGGAAGGTTCACCATTTCAGAATTTTATCCAGGGATTCCGGTTTGCGATGAGTGACATGCCGGTGCGGTCGGCTTTGTTGCTGCTTAGTCTCTTAAGTCTTCTGGGACTGCAATACTCGGTTTTCTTGCCGATCTTCGCGAGCGAAGTTCTGCATCGCGGCGCCAAGGGTTTTGGGTTGCTGATGAGCACCGCCGGAATTGGAGCCGTCCTGGGGGCTTTGTATTTCGCTGGGCGTACCAGCTACAAGGGTCTGGCGCGCTGGATTGCGGGCACTTCGCTGGCTTGTGGAGTTTGCCTGGTGCTTTTTTCACAATCCAAGGTGTTCTGGTTCTCTGCCGCGGTTTTACTTGTTGTGGGTTTCGCCGCCACGGTGCAAATGGCTGCCACCAACACCATCGTGCAAAGCCGTGTGCCGGACGAACTGCGAGGACGGGTTATGGCGGTTTACGCGACCATGTTCATGGGCGTGCAACCAATTGGATCGCTGATCGCTGGCGGGGTAGCCAAACACATCGGTGCGCCCAACACGCTGACCGTCTTCGGGGCGCTCGTGCTGGTCGGTAGCCTGGTTTTCTTGTTTCGAGTGGTGTTGCGTCTCCGCTCGCAGGCCACGCAAATTTCTCCAACCTCGACGATTTAGTGGGCTACCGCCGCGGATATACCTTGTGCCGGAACAATTAAAAGAGCGCCTTTATGCTCAACGTGAGAACCTAGGCCGCGGATCACATCAATATACTCGTGGTGTTTCGCAAAGTCGTGAACACGCAGCAGTAAATACCCATCGGCATTTAGCATGCCCACCGCGCGGGCTAAAATCTGTCCTGCCTTTTCGACTTTCACGTAATAAATGGATTCAACCAGGGCGATGACATCCCACTTCAGATCAGAATCGAAGGACTCAATGTCGGAGACGACCCATGAGGAATTTCCGTTCTTTTCAATTTTGGACGCTCCACGAATTGCGGCTTCAGAGATATCGCTCCCGCAGTAATGTCCTTGCCAGCCAGTCTGACGGAGAGCCTTCAAGAGAGAACCTCCGCCACAACCGAGTTCAAGGATACGCGCGTGATTGGGCAACCGTGATAACTGAGAGACTACGTCTCCAGGCGCCACAGGCATGGCGTAATTGCGGAAGCCATACTTGATCTCCCATATCAATTTCTTGACGAAGGTGGGTGCATTAGCACGCAAATTCATGTCGGCAAGTCACCCTTTTGAACCCCGACGGACATTGCTATGGGGTTCGGCTGGGCCAGATGATAACTGATTACGTGTAAATCCAATACCTAAAAGCGGCTGGGCTCGCCTGGCCAACTCTGCGCCATTCCAAAACGGGCATAAAAGTGCAGACCAGTAGTTGACCCTGCCCGGTCAGAACACACGGTACCAACGAAATTTCCCGGGAAAGCGGCCATTCAGATGAAAATTCGATTTGGATTGAAAATAGTGCTCGGTATGCTCGTCGCGGTAATGGCTGGCGGCGCGACTTTGGCGGACAGCGTTTCTACCAACCAAGGCAATGCTGTCAGCGATACGCGAGGCACGGACTTCGGTGTCCCTGGCGGACATGGCTGGGATCGAGGTACCAACCCCTGCAATTGTAGTCTGGACAGCAGTCTTGCACACAAGGATCTGGAAAAGGGCACCGGCTGGAGCTTCGCGGCCGGGTCGCATACTGTGGCCGTGCCTGCGGCGGAACCGGCAACGGGTCTATTTGTGGGGTTAGGCTTGGCAGTGTTTGGCCTGATGCGCCGTCGCAAGAAAAAACCGCTTCAAAACGCGGTGTGGGAGAATCTGGGCTAACACTTTCTCTGGCAGTTCCCATCCGGTGCTACCGGCATGCGCTGGAATTATTTTTACCATTTTCCGCACACAAAGTGCCCATCTTCGGCACGTTCCCATAATCTATCTAGGATTCGATCGGTAGATCCATGTAGGCCTTATGTCCGCTCTTATCACTGTGGCGGAGATGTCGGCCACCCGGGCTAGTACAGTATCTACCTTACTTCGATTGGGCGACAGCGAGCACACCGGATCCGTGGCCGCGGCGTCATTCACCAACAACAGGGCTTGGCACCGGCAGCCGCCAAAATCGACTTCCCGGCGGTCGCAACTGCGACATGGCTCCTGCATCCACTCTTCACCCCGAAATTTTTGGAATGCGACGGAGGATTCCCAGATTTCGCACAGGCTCCGGTCTTTGACATTTTCAAACGTGAGCCCCGGGATCACCCGGGCGGCATGGCAGGGCAAAACGTCGCCGCTCGGCACGACCAACATGAGTTTGCGTCCCCAGCCGCCCATGCAGGCCTTCGGAAATTTCGCGTAATAGTCGGGAACCACGTACTCGATACGCATCTTGCCGCGCAGCCGCTCCTGGGCCTGCTTCAATATTCCCAGCGAGGAATCCAGTTGCTCGCGGGTGGGTAGCAAATTTTCGCGGTTGGCAAAAGCCCATCCGTAATACTGCACGTTGGCAAACTCAACTCGTGTGGCGCAGGACGCTTCCGCGATGGCCAGCATTTCCTGGAGTTGATCCATGTTGCGGCGATGGATTACGAAATTCAGTGTTACCGCTACGCGGTGGCCTCGAAGCCACTCAAGCACGCGCAATTTCTGCGCATGCGTAGTGGTGCCGGAAATTTCGCTGGCGATTTCGGGGCGCGCGCCCTGAAAGCTGAGCTGGAAATGGTCCAATCCCGCGGCGACTAGTTTCTCAAGGCGCGATTCGTCGAGCGGCAATCCGGAGGTAATGAGGTTCACGTACAGGCCGGCGGCGCGCGCCGCGCTCACTAGCTCGACAATATCCGGCCGGGCTAGTGGCTCACCGCCGGTAAAGTCTGTCTGTAATACCCCAAGTTCTGCGGCCTGAACAAAAACGGTGCGCCAAGCTTCGGTGGAAAGCTCATTCGAGCGGGCATTCAACTCCAGGGGATTCGAACAGTAGACGCAGTGCAGAGGGCACCGGTGCGTAAGCTCGGCGATTAAAGCGAGGGGCGTAGAAACGAGGCTATTCATTTTCTATTTAAATGATATCTGATTGGCCGGCCGTTTCGTGACGTCGCCAGCCCGGCATCAGCGGCTGAAGCCGATTGTTGACCGAGCTGAATAGGGAAACTGAAGTCTCCGCGGCCTACAGAGTGCGCCGGACGGATAAAATTTTACCGCTAGCCTGCACCGCGGCCCGCGGAATCCTCCCTAGCCTCAAAATCCAATGCTCGCTGATCGTTGAGCAAAGACAAATATCCGAGGATGTCGCTCTCTACTTTTTGCGGTTCGGCTTTGTCGTAAATTTTCTGCAATTCCGCGATTATCTGGCGCACGGTGTGTTGTCCGTCGCAACGCTCGACGATTTCCAGGCTCGGCCCCATCAATCGCAGCGCCTTTTCCGGCATCAGCAAGACGCGCGGCTGCTGCTTCGCGTCGTTCAGGCGGCATCCTGGCGCCAAACGCGGGCGGCTATTTAGATCGGGAGTCATTAATGTTTTTTCACGGTGTAATTATTTTTCGTTCGGCTTGAAAGCGCCCGGCGGGGGCCAGCCGGGTTGCACATACGCAAAATACAAGGCATCGAGCTGGGCCCACAGAATGTCGCACTTGGTGCGCAGCGCGGCGTAGGCCTTTTGCTGTTCCTCGGGCGTTCGCGCGTTCTTCACAACCCAAGCCAGCGCGAATTCCGCATCCTCGGGAGCCTGCGTCAAGCGCGCATTGAAATAATCAAGTCCGCCAGTGAGCCACGGATAATGCTGGCGCAGGCGGTCAACCCGCAAGGTAATCAACTTGTGCGAGAAAAGTTCGGTTAGCGACGAGGCCACCGCTTCCAGCAGGGAATGAGTGTTTACAAAATTTACGTAAGCTTGCACCGCGAATCGTGTGGCTGGCAATATGCCGTCGCCATGCAGCGCTTGCTGGCGTGGCAATCCGGTGGCCTCCACTAGCCGTAGCCATTTTTCGATGCCGCCGGGATTGTTTCCGTCGCCGTCGTGGTCGATCACGCGCTTGCGCCACGCCAGACGGAACGCTGGATCGTCACTGCGCGCCAGGATGGCCGCATCTTTCAACGGTATATGACTCTGATAGTAGTAGCGGTTCAGTGCCCAGGCTTGCAGTTGCCCGCGCGTCAGCTTGCCTTCATGCATCAACAAATGAAACGGGTGCTGGTGGTGATAACGCTCTTCGCCAATGGCGTGGAAGCCGGCGATGAATTCGCTTTCCGGCAGCATCTTTTTTTTGGCGGTGAGGCTAGCAGGGATGTTAGCGGGGGCGTTCATATTTCCAGCTCCATCCCATCGTAGGCCAATTCAAATCCTGCATCCAGCACGGCGCGATGCTGGGGGCTGTCTTCGTCGAGGATTGGATTGGTGTTGTTGATGTGGATCAGAATTTTGCGTCCCTTGATGTTCTTGGGGTATTGCTCGAGCATCCCCCCGGGCCCGGAGAGCGGTACGTGGCCGATCTGGCGAGCAGTCTTCTTGCTGCGTCCCGTTTTAATCAATTCGTCGTCGCTCCAGAAAGTGCCATCGACAAAGGACGCGTCGCTATTTTCGATCCAGGAACTCCACGCACCGGCATGCCCGTTGGCCGTTTTTGTGTCAGCCGGAATTGCGGGGGCATAAAATATTTTTTTGTCTCCTTTATGAATCACAAATGCCGAGGTGGCTTCGTCGGCGACGAGTGTCCGCCGCAGTTCTTCGCTCACGTAATCGGGATAACAGCCGCCCATGGGAACGGTCGTGCACAGAAACTCTGGCGTGGAGCCCGACTCTTCCTCGAGATGGCAGCCCAGACGACCTTTACTGGATAGCCGCACCCACTTTACCGGAGGGTCGGCGCGATCAAGAACACGAAAGACGCGATTTTCTTTTTGCAGCGCGGACTGAACCGAGGGTGTGGCGAAAACAAAAAAGGACTGGAATTCGCGCAAGTGAAGAAGTCCCGCTACGGAATCTATGTCGGCGCTTGGTAAAAAAACTCCACCGATAGGGGACTCGACTGGCACAGGCGCGACGGCTGCGGGGACGCCCATTCGAGTCGAGGCGCTGGAGGCACGATTCGGACACAATTCAGGCGCAGCAATGAGTTGCGTTCTCAGGTCTGGAGAAGCGCTAAGAAGAAACCAAACTTTGGAGTTGGTGGTAAAAGCCAGCTGGGTCTGGCTGCGCGCGTGGCCGTGAAATTTCCCGGCTCTTACCCGTTGGCAATTGGAACAAGCGCAATTCCACTGGGGAAAACCACCCCCGGCTGCTGAGCCGAGGACTTTTACGCGCATTCGATCAGGATCCGAGCAGACCTCGGAGCGGTCATCGCACTACAGCTCAGCGTTGGCGTATGAGCTGATTTCGCAGTTGAGGTCAATCTCTTCGTGTTGCGGTGTGGTCCATTCCATGGGAAAGCTCCTTGAATCAAAAAACGAAATAGTAATCGCACAAAAAGAATAGCACGCACTCCTTAAGAATGGAACACGGGTACACACAAAACTTTCATCAGCAGCACGTTTCATGAATGGAACGTAATGGCGGGAATTTTGAACGGAAAAATTAAAGTTTTCTTAAGCTACCATGAATGTTCAGAGCCCAAGAAAGAGCCTACCAAGTATGGTAATTACCCGCGCTCTATACCACAACTGGTTGTAGCAAAAATTGCGAACTAACACTAGTGGTGTTTCCACAATTTTTTTCACAACTTTTTACGTTTCCACTTGACATGTCATGAATCGCGCTTATGATGTGGAGCAATGTGGAGTGAAGTGGGTAGTAGTAGAATCAAGTAGGGCACGGTAAAGCGTTGTGGGCACCACCGGGGCAACATAAGAAAGACCTAATTTTTTGGGCCATTTGTAGGTGTTTTGGGGGCATTTTGCGCATCCAAGACTTCCTTTTAGTGTGTGGGTGTGTGGCCGTCAAGACTAAAAACGGTTATCACATCGTGAATCCGAGCGGGGCACATGAATCTGCGGGGAAACTATCCGGCGAAGGTCGACGAGAAGGGCCGGTTGAAGATTCCCGCCTTGTTCTTGGAAGGGCTGAAGGAGTACGGCAATCAGTTTTACATCACCAGCCCAACCGGAGAATCGGCGCGCATTTACCCGATGAAAGTTTGGATGGGTATTGAGGACAAGCTTGCAGGTGTGTCCTCGCAGAACCGGGCCAAACGGAAATTTCTTATGAGAACCAGCTATTACGGTCAAACGGTGGAGCTCGATGCGCAGGGAAGAGTGCTCTTGCCCGCGGTGCTGCGCGAAGCAGCGCAAACCAAAAAGGACGTCGACGTTTTTGGGAACCTGGATTACCTGGAAGTGATGAATCACACCCGGGTACTTGACGAGCTGAAGAATTCGCCGTACACCGACGAGGATTACAAGGCGCTGGAAGATTTGGGAATTTAGCAGATTGGCAGTAACGAGCGGCGAGTGAGCAGTGAATAGAGCTGAGTCGCACACGCCGGTTTTAGTTGAAGAGGTGTTGCAATGGCTGGAAGTAAAACCAGACGGTATCTACGTAGACGCCACGCTGGGAGCCGGGGGCCACTCAGCGGCTATCGCGCAAAGATTGGTGTCGGGCAGATTGATCAGCCTGGACCAGGACGAACGGGCCTTAGAGTTGGCACGGGAGAATTTGAAACCGTGGAAGGATCGCGTGACCCTCGTGAAGTCGGCGTTCTCGAGGATTGCGGAGGTCGCACACGAGTTGGGGATTCCGAAGGTGGACGGGGTCTTGGCCGACTTGGGGGTTTCCTCGATGCAGCTTGATCAGAGCGCGCGCGGGTTTTCATTTCGCGAAGCTGGCCCGCTGGATATGCGCATGGATGCCGAAGGTGAACTTACGGCAGACGAAATTGTGAATCAGTGGTCGGAAAAAGAAATTGCCGACCTGCTCTATCGCGAAGCCGATGAGCATGATTCCAGAAGAATCGCCAAGGCGATCGTACGAGCGCGACCCCTACGGGACACCGCGCACTTGGCAACGACTGTGGCAGGGGCCCGAAAGCAATGGGGAAGGCAGAGACTGCATCCCGCAACAAAAACGTTTCTGGCGCTGCGGATCGCGGTGAATCGAGAGATGGAGGAACTCGGGCAGTTTCTTTCTCGGACCCCCGCCACAATAAATCCAGGAGGCCGCTGGGTGGTACTAAGTTACCACTCACGCGAAGATCGCCTCGTGAAGCACGCATTTCAGGAAGGCGAGCGCGCAGGAACACTGCGGGTGCTCACCAGACACGTCATTCAGCCTAGCGAAGCAGAGCAGGCGAATAATCCGCGGTCGCGAAGCGCGAAACTGCGGTGTGCAGAGATGTTGGCAGCCGCTTGAGGCGCCAGTAAAAGGTAAAGCTATGACGCGGAAGAAGAAGAGCCGGGCATCGACTGAATTTCATACTGTAAAGCGACTGGATAATACGCGCCTGGTTCGTCACGTGGAGCCGGTAAAGATGCGCAATCTTTATCGCACCGTGGCGCTGGGCGGCATTATCGCGGCATTTTTTCTGCTTTATATTTACCAGCATTTTAAGTGTATCGACCTAAGCTTTCAGCTCGAAGCCGCGCGTACCGAACGGCTGGAAGCCTCAGCTTTAAATTCATCCTTACGACTCGAAATAGCCGGTCTCAGCAATCCTAAACGCATCGACACGATCGCGCGCCGCCAATTGGGTTTAACCGAAACATTGCCCTCTCAAGTCCGCGAATACCAACCAGTGGCGGGAGCCGAAGTGGCGGATGCTCAGTTAATTCGCGTGAACCACGACCAGTAGTCCAAACCACATGAGGACGCGGGCGCCTAAACTAAGCAAACCCCTCCGCACCTTCTCCGTCATTCACAACAGATTTTCTTTTGAGTTGAGCGTCCCACGGGAGGGCGAACCGGCGTAATCCTTACATGCAACAAAGTCGAGCTCACGTCCGTTTGCTGATCGTTGCTGGCGTGGCTCTATTGTGGGCCACCGCAGTTTTTGGCCGCCTGGGCTACCTGCAACTGTACCGGCATCGCGACTATCTGCTTCGCGCGCAACGCCAACAGCAACGCATCATTGAAATTTCCCCCAAGCGTGGCGCAATTTACGATCGCAACATGCACGCGCTGGCCATGAGCATCAAGGTTGATTCAGCGTTTGCCATTCCCAACGAGATCAAAGATAAGCCGCTAGCTGCCCAGTTATTGTCTGGCGTGCTTGGTCTCCCGGCGGACCTGCTGGAATCGCGCCTGGACTCTTCGCAAAATTTTGTGTGGATCGAGCGAAAGCTTACCCCCGAAAAATCAGAAGCGATCACCGCGCTGAACCTGAAAGGCGTTTATACCCAAGCGGAAAACAAGCGCTTCTATCCGAAGGCGGATCTGGCGTCTCACGTTCTCGGCTTTGTCGATGTGGATGAAAAGGGTTTAGGGGGAATCGAGTACGCGCTGGATAGTCAGATTCGCGGCAAAAGCGAAAAAATTGTGATGATGGCCGACGCGCACCAGAAATGGTTCGATGGCGCGGAAGCTCGGCGCGACCGCGGTGCCAACGTGGTGTTGACGCTGGACGAAAAAATTCAGTACATCGCGGAGCGCGAGCTAGCCGCCGCGATAAACAAAACTCACGCGCTGGCCGGCACCGTGGTGGTGATGAATCCCAACAACGGAGAATTGTTGGCGGTGGCCAACTGGCCGACCTTTGATCCCAACGCGGCGTCCGCCGGAACACCTGCTGAATCCCGCATGAACCGCGCGGTCAGCGCACTTTATGAGCCGGGCTCGACGTTTAAATTGATTACCCTGGCTGCGGCGTTCGATCAGGGGATTACCAATCCGGATGAAGTTTTCGATTGTGAAAACGGTGCGACGTACGTAGCTGGGCACAAAATTCACGACCACAAACGGTTTGGCATGCTGACAGTCGCCGACATCCTGGCGCTATCGAGCGACGTTGGCGCGATCAAGATTGCCGAGCGACTGGGCGCGCCAAAATTTTACGATTACATTCACGCGTTCGGGTTCGGGACTCCGACAGGCGTTGACCTGCCGGGGGAAAGCCGCGGACTTTTGCGACCGCTGGCCAACTGGTCACCCATTTCCATTGGCGCGATCTCCATGGGCCAGGAAGTTGGTGTGACACCTTTGCAGTTGATCTCCGCGGTGTCCGCGATCGCCAACGGCGGCATGCTGTACAAACCGCACATCGTCGCTGAAGTTCGCCGTGGCGACACGGTATTGTCTCGCGAAGGCTTGCAGGTCGCCAGTGAACCGCGCCGCGTCATTCAACCGAAGACCGCAGCCACGCTGCGCCGCCTGATGGAGGGCGTGGTTTTGAACGGTACCGGTACACGCGCGCGACTGGACGGCTGGACCTCGGCGGGTAAAACCGGCTCCGCGCAAAAGATTGATCCCAACACCGGACGTTACTCTCCCACGCAATTGATTGCATCGTTCACCGGATTCGCGCCGATTAATAATCCCGCGGTTGCGATTCTGGTCTCTCTCGATTCTCCTGTTGGACTGCACGAAGGCGGCATGGTGGCGGCGCCAGTGTTCAAGCGCGTGGCCGAACAAGTTTTGCCTTATCTGGAAATATCTCCGGACGTGCCGGGCAACGAGCGGCTGGTGCAAGCCGCCTATAAGAAACAAACGCAGAATGATGCTGAGAATCTTGAGGATTTCACGCCTTCGGATTTCTCACTGTTGCCCGAGCAACCTGAGGCGGTTTCCTCCAGCGTTGAAACTCATTCGACAAGCAATTTGAATCCCGGTTCGCATTTGACGTTGGCGGTTACTGCCGACGAAGACACGGAAATTTCGATTCCCGATTTTTCCGGGAAAACCATGCGCGATGTCACCGAGATGTGTTTGCGGCTGGGACTCGATCCGGTTCTGGTTGGCACTAACCTTGCTACAGAACAGACACCGGCGGCTGGTTCGCAGGTCCGGCGTGGATCGCGCATTACCGTTCAATTTGGCACGCCGGCGATGAAATCAACGGCTGCGGGAAATGGGTTCAAATCCGCAACGCCGTTGAGAGTCGCGCAGCCGTCTAAAGTTGCCAAGAAACACGTGAGGCATAGACATTGAAAAAAACAGAGAAAATGAGGTTGAGCGTTTGCCAGCAGATACGAAATTGAGCCAGCCAGACCAAGACGTTCGCAAGGTTTCAGGCCATTCAAATGACGGAGGCCCGTCATCAAACGGCAAGAGGGCTAAGGTTCGAGCGAAGAATTTAACGGAAATACTTAGTGGAGTGGAAACGATCACTCCTTTTCCGCCCTCAGCGGAAGTCCGCCAAATCGTTTGTGATTCGCGCAAAGTAAAATCGGGCGCAATTTTCTTCGCCCTGCCTGGAGCGAAAGAAAACGGCCAGGCGTTTGTCGCTGACGCCATTCAACGCGGCGCAATCGCAGTGGTTAGCGACGAGCCGGTCACCACGGTGGTCCCGCCCGGCGTTATTGCCATTCAAGTTCGAGAGGCTCGCAAGGCTCTGGCGATTGCCTCTGCTAATTTTTACGATCACCCGAGCAACGCGTTACAACTCGTGGCCGTCACCGGAACCAACGGCAAAACCACCACTACTTCGGTGATTGACGCGATCATCAAAGCTTCCAAATCCAAGACGGGGCTATTCGGCACCATCGCCTACGAAACGCCCGCCGGTAAATATCCGGCGCCCAACACCACTCCCGAATCGGTGGACCTGCAAGGATTCCTCGCGGAAATTCGCGATGCTGGCGGAAAATTCGCGGTGTTGGAAGCCAGCTCGCATTCGCTCACGATGGACCGCTTGTGGGGCCACCATTTCGCGGCCGCCGTTTTCACCAACCTCACGCGCGAGCACATGGATTACCACAAGACTTTTGAAGATTATTTTGCGGCCAAGAAAACGCTTTTCACCGGCACTGGAGCGGGCGCTCCCGATACGGCAATCATTAACATCGACGATGACTATGGCAAGAGACTTCTCGGCGTGGCCAAAAAAACCGTTACCTACGGACTGGAAAGCGGCGCTGACATCACCACAAAAAAATTCCAATTAACTTTCAGCGGACTGGCCTTCACGGCGCAAACACCCAACAGCAAAATCCAGATCACTTCCAGCCTGGTGGGGCGCATCAACGTCTACAACATTCTTGCCGCTATCGGCGCTGCGCAAGCGCTGGGCCTTTCTAATGAAATAATTGAAACGGGTATCCGGAATCTCGAAAGTGTTTCCGGCCGATTCCAGCGCATTGACCAAGGCCAACCGTACCTGGTCATCGTTGATTACGCGCACACGGACAATGCACTCGAAAGTTTGATTCGCACCGCGCGCGAACTGAATCCCAAGGGCCGCATCATCACGCTGTTTGGCTGTGGCGGCTCCAAGGACCGCACCAAGCGCCCAGTGATGGGCGAAGTTACTGGGCGGCTCAGCGATCTCACTATTCTGTCCAATGACAACCCGCGGCAGGAAGATCCGCTGAAAATCATCAGTGACATTATTGTCGGGGTGCAAAAAACCAGCGGCAAATATGTCATCGAACCGGACCGTGAAAAGGCTATTGGGTTGACGATGGACGAAGCCCGGGCCGGCGACATTGTTTTGCTGGCCGGAAAAGGGCACGAGAATTACCAGATTCTTGCCGACCGCACACTGGAGTTTGACGATCGCGAAGTGGCGCGCCGCGCTTTGATTCAGCGCGGCTATAAAGCCCCGACGGCAACGAACGGGTCACCTAAGAACGGGAGCGAGGGCACGTAAATTGCCACGCGGCGCGCTCGATTAGTTGGAGTGAGCCACGCGGGCCAGCACAGGAATAGCACGACACGCAGGGCCGAGATTTTTTGCACTACCCGAAACGTGGGGTGCCAGAATGAGAAGTACAACGCAATTCCGGGCTTCTGCACACAAACCAAATCCGCTGAGGACTTTATGCTCTGGACAGTTGCACAGATGGCTGCAACGGTGGGTTCCAAGCCAGGTGGGGCGCTCGATCCCGTGGCCCGGCTGGCCGGCGTCTCGATTGATTCTCGCACGGTACGTCCCGGAGAACTGTTCATCGCCATACACGGACCGCGTCACGATGGACACGATCACGTTCCCGCCGCACTGGAGCGCGGCGCGGTGGCGGCGGTGGTGGCCGAAGGGCTGGTATCGCGCTACCCCGGCTGGGTCGCCGACCGTTGTATCCAGGTGGCCGACACTTTCGACGCGCTCAAACAATTCGCGCAAGCGGTACGCGAAGCGTGGGGTGGGAAAATTGCCGGCGTCACTGGCTCGGTGGGCAAGACCACAACCAAAGAGATTCTCGCGCAATTGTTGGGCGCGAAATTACGCGTGCTGAAATCGGAAGGCAATTTCAATAACGAGTATGGTTTACCGCTAACGTTATTCGGGTTAGACGAAAGTCATCAAGCCGCGGTGCTGGAAATGGGTATGTCCCGGCCCGGCGAGCTGAAGAGACTGGCCGCCATTGCGCGCCCGGATGTGGGAGTGGTGACGCGCGTTTCACCCGCGCATTTGGAATTCTTTATTTCGGTGGATGAAATTGCGCTGGCCAAACGCGAATTGATCGAGGGATTGAACGGCAAGAAATCCGTGGCGGTGTTGAATGCGGATGATCCTCGTGTGGCAGCGTTTGCTGCTTACGCGCCGGGGAAAGTTTTGACTTATGGAGTCGATTCGCCGGCGGATTATCGCGCGGAGCAATTGGAAAATCGTGGCGCGTTAGGGTCGGCATTTACGCTGGTCACCAACGAAGGGCGCGTGCGCCTGGAGATTGCGCTCCCGGGCCGGCACGTGGTTGCTAATGCTCTGGCCGCTTTGGCGGCGGCTAGTGTGTGGAACATTGGAGCCGAGGAAGCGCATAGCGTTTTTGCCAGTTTGAAGGCGCCATTTATGCGTGGAGAAATGGTGGCGCTTACAAACGGCGCCGCGTTGATCAATGACAGCTACAACTCCAGTCCTGCCGCGCTGCAGGCTATGACCGCGGTATTGGCGGCCACGCCTAAGTATCACCGCCGTATTCTTGCAGCGGGAGAGATGCGTGAGCTGGGACACACTTCCGCGGAACTGCATCGCGAAGCGGGGCAATTCGCGGTGAACACTGGAAAAATCGACTGGATTATCGGCGTCTCGGGAGATGCGGCGCAGATTATTGAAGGCGCTGTGGCGGCGGGACTATCTCGCAAGCACACCAAATTTTTTCCCACCTCGGAAGAAGCGGCAAAATTTTTGGCTGGGTTCGTGGAATCGGGCGACGTGATGCTCGTCAAAGGTTCACGAGGCGTAAAGATGGAACGCATCGTTGATGAGTTGCTCACGCGCTATGCCCCGCTGGGAGAAGCTTCCCGGGAGGCGGGGCACTAGATGCTTTACTACCTCCTCTACCACACACTGCAAAAATATTTCAGTCCGCTGAATGTGTTTCGCTACATCACGGTTCGAACGGTGTATGCCAGCTTGACCGGGATGTTTCTGGCGTTCGTATTTGGGCCGTGGTTGATCCGGCAATTGCGGGAACTGCAGATTGGCCAGTACATTCGCGAAGAGGGCCCGCAGGATCACAAGAAAAAAGCGGGGACGCCTACGATGGGCGGGGTTCTGATTGTGTTGTCGACGGCTGTGCCAACATTGCTTTGGGCCGATCTCGGCAACGCTTTCGTATGGCTGGCGCTTTTTTCGTTGCTGGGTTTCGCGGCCATTGGGTTTATCGATGACTACGCGAAAGTTTCCAAGCAGCGCAACCTCGGCCTCACCAGCGCCAAAAAATTCTCGCTGCAAATTCTGGTCAGCCTGGTATGCGGTATTGGCCTGCTGGTGCTGGCGACCTGGAGCAAATATTCCACGCAGCTGGTTTTTCCTTTCTTCAAGCGCGTCCATCCGGATTTAGTGATTCATTCCTTGATGACTTCGCCGCATATTTGGCCGCTGGCGTTTTTGCCATTTTTATTTTTCGTTTCGCTGGTGATTGCCGGATCATCGAACGCCGTGAATCTCACGGACGGCCTCGACGGCCTGGCCATCGGCTGCACGGTCATCGCCGCCGGGGCGCTAACGGTGCTCACGTACGTAAGCAGCAATTTTCGTTGGGCCGCTTATCTTGAAATTCAGTATATTCCGGGTGTCGGCGAGCTTACTGTTTTTTGTGGCGCGCTGGTGGGCGCGTCACTGGGTTTTCTTTGGTACAACGCGCATCCCGCGGAAGTTTTTATGGGCGATGTGGGCTCGCTTTCACTGGGCGGAGCGCTAGGGCTGATCGCGGTGATCATCAAGCAGGAAATTTTGCTGTTTTTTATCGGCGGAATTTTTGTGGTGGAGGCGTTGTCGGTTATTTTGCAGGTAGGGTCTTTCAAATTGCGGGGCAAACGGATTTTTCGCATGGCGCCGATACATCATCATTTTGAGCTTTTAGGCTGGAGCGAGTCCAAGGTGATCGTTCGGTTCTGGATCGTCGCGCTGGTGTTCGCGTTGTTTGCGTTGACCACGCTTAAATTGCGGTAGCGGTCGAGTTTTTTGGGAATGCTTTAACGTCCGAACATTTGGGGAAGGGTTCGAGCAAAGTAAATGACAGGCGGATTCGAGCTGCGCGGCAAGCACGTTCTGGTCATCGGACTAGCGCGCACCGGTATCGCTACGGCGCGCTTTTGCGCGGAGCATGGCGCGACCGTCACGGCCACGGATACGCACTCCGAAAGCGAACTTGGCGCGGAGGCGCTCAGCTTGCGCGAAGAGGGCGTCACGCTGGAGCTCGGCACGCATCCGGAAACCGCTTTGCCCCATCAGGATTTGGTAATTCCGAGCCCGGGTGTTCCTGCGGACGCGCCGCTGTTGCGGTCGGCGCGCCAAAAAAATATTACAGTGTGGAGCGAAATCGAACTAGCCGATCGCTTTCTCGACGGGCGGCTGATTGGCATCACCGGTTCGAACGGCAAGACCACGACGACGTCGCTAGTGCATCACATTTTGCGCGTCGCGGGTTTCTCTACCATGGTGGCCGGTAACATCGGGACACCACTAATCTCTCGAGTGGCACTCTCGAGCGCCGACACCATCACGGTCGCGGAGCTCAGCAGCTTTCAGTTGGAGCTGATTGAAACGTTTCATGCGGATATCGCCGTGTTGCTCAATCTCACTCCCGACCATCTGGACCGCCACAAAACAATGGAGGCTTATGCGGCGGCCAAGGCGCGCTTGTTTGAAAATCAAACCAAGAGCGATTTCGCAGTGTTGAACGCGGATGATCCCGCGGCGACGCGCCTGGCGCCGAAGCGGCCACAGCTTTATTGGTTCAGCCGCAAACGGGAGGTGCTGCAAGGCGCATATTTGCGTGGAGAAGAGATTGTTTTTCGCACCAGCAAGCAGGTGGAAGTGTTGCTAAAGCGCGAACAAATTTCGCTGCCCGGTGCGCACAACCTTGAAAACGTATTGGCAGCCGTTACCGCCGCGCGCCTGGAGCGGGTGCCAGTTTCGGCTATCGCTGAAGCGGTGCGCACGTTTCCGGGAGTAGAGCATCGATTGGAATTCGTGGCGGAAATCGGCGGCGTGCGCTATTACAACGATTCGAAAGCGACCAATGTGGATGCGGCCTTGAAGGCTCTGGAATCATTTCCCGGAAGAGTGCTGGTCATTTTGGGTGGCAAAGATAAGGACAGCGATTACGCGGCGCTTCAGCCTGCGTTGCGCGAAAGAGCCGTACTGGCTTTGCTGATCGGCGCCGCCGCGGAGAAGATTGAACAACAAATCGCCGGCAGCGTGGCGCTCGAACGCGCCGGCACACTGGAACGCGCCGTGGGAATCGCGGCGCAAGCCGCGCGGCGTGGCGATGTCGTGCTGCTCGCGCCGGCGTGTGCAAGCTTCGACCAGTTTGAAAATTATGAGCATCGCGGGCGCGTGTTCAAAGAACTGATCAAGCAACGCGAGCAAAAATCCGCTTCCATATCCGATGTAGTGAAACCAGAAGGAAAGGCGAACAAGAGTGCCGAGACGGCTTGAAAACGATCGCTGGTTGTTTGGCGTGACGCTGGCGCTGTGCCTGCTTGGCGCGGTAATGGTGTTTTCGGCTTCGGCGGTTACTGCCGAGCAGCACTACGGCCGCTCTTACATTTTTCTTTTGCGCCAGGTGGCTTGGCTGGTGATTGGCTTATTTGGAATGTTTGAGCTGATGCGCGTGGACTACCGGCGTTTGCGCGAGAGCAAAGTTGTTTACACCGCTCTCGGCATGGTGTTTTTAATGCTGGTGGGGGCGTTCTTTCTGGACAAATCGCATGCCACGCACCGGTGGATCAAGTTTGGTCCAGTGGGGATTCAGCCGTCGGAGTTAGCGAAGCTGGCGGTGATTCTCTATCTCGCGTGGTTCCTCGATCGCAAGCGTCGCAGCGCTTCAAAGATGGAATTCTGCAAACATGATTTTGTGCAAACGATTTTGCCCGCGCTGGCGCCCATTCTTTTGTGCGTCGGCGTGATTTTGTTGCAGCCCGACCTGGGCACCGCTGTGGACATTGTAGTGATCGCCACGGCGATTCTGTTTGTCGCAGGACTTTCCTGGAAGTGGATTGTTTGCGGCCTGGTGGGTGCGCTTCCGATCCTTTATTTGCTGATCACCCACGTTTCGTATCGCCAGGCGCGGCTCATGGCGTTTCTCAATCCGACATCGGATCCGCAAGGTTCAGGATTCCAGTTGTTACAATCCTTGATAGCGGTGGGTTCGGGCGGATTCAGCGGTGTGGGTCTGATGGAGAGCAAGCAGAAACTGTTTTATCTGCCGGAAGCGCACACCGATTTTATTTACGCGGTGATTTGTGAAGAGCTGGGATTCATCGGCGCGATGCTGGTGATTGGCCTGTTTGTGGTTTACGGCTGGCGGGGCTTGCGCGCCGCGTTCACCGCGCCAGATGGATTTGGCCGCCTGCTCGCGCTGGGAATCACCGCCATGGTCATCAGCCAGGCGCTGATTAATTTTGCGGTGGTGTTGGGGATGGTACCCACCAAGGGGATTCCGTTGCCGTTCGTGAGTTACGGGGGATCGAGCTTGCTGGTGATGCTGCTGGCCACTGGCGTGCTCCTGAATATCAGTCAGCAGGCTACTGAGCAGTGAGCGTTGCAGGCATGAAAACCTTTTGTGTGACACGGGTTTTTACGACATGGGCGTGAAGCTATTAATCGCGGGTGGCGGGACCGGCGGGCACGTTTTCCCGGCGATGGCTATCGCGCGCGAGTGGCGGTCACGCGGGAGCGACAGGGAAGTGGTGCTGGTAGGAACAACACACGGGATCGAAATGAAGCTGGTGCCGCAAGCCGGACTGCCGCTGGAGACGCTGCGTGTAGCGGGACTGAAAGGCAAAGAGGGAAGTACGCTGCTGAAAAATCTTTTCAAGCTTGCGCCCGCCATGCTGGACGCTGCGCGCGTATATAAAAAACACAAACCCATTGCGGCGTTCGGGGTGGGCGGATACGCCGCGGGACCAATGTTGCTGACCACCTGGCTGCGCGGAATTCCCAATGTGATCTTTGAGCCCAACGCCGAACCAGGGTTCACCAACAAGACGCTGGCGCGCATTTCTACGCGAATCGCTACCGGATATGAAATATCTGCGCGGACCTGGGGAGAGAAAGCGGTAGTCACCGGATGTCCGGTGCGCCCGGAATTTCTAATCATCGCGCAATGTATTCCTCAAAAACCATTGCGAGTGCTGATTACCGGAGGCAGTCAGGGTGCATTGCCCGTAAATCGCGCGTTTGTCGACGCCATGAATTTTCTGGCCACCAGAAAAAATGAAATAAGCATCGTGCACCAGACCGGTGAGCGTGACTACGACGCGGTGCGGACCGCGTACGCGCGGCACGAAATCCTCGCCGAGGTGGTGCCGTTCCTGGGCAACATGCCGGACCGTTTTGCATGGGCGGACATCATCGTGTGCCGAGCGGGTGCCATAACCGCCGCGGAAGTGGCTGCCGCCGGGCGTGCAGCGATTTTTATTCCCTTTGGCCGCGCCACCGACAGCCACCAATTGCGCAACGCACAGGAAATGGCCAGGCAGGGCGCTGGCCGGGTGATCACCGAAGCGGAACTGACCGGTGAGCGCCTGAGCAAAGAAATTTTCGCGCTGCTCGATGAGCCGGAACAAATCGAACGCATGTCGATGGCCGCCCGCAAGCTCTCGTGGCCCAACGCCACGCGCGACATCGTGAATCTGATCGAGGAAGCTGCCGGCATTCCGGCTACCTCAGAGAAAGTTCGCGCCGTCGCGGGCAGCTCGAGCGTTTCCACTCGCGCGGTTTCCACGCCAGACCGGGAGAAGGTCGCGCCATGATGGTCAGCTTCCGAAATTTTCAGCGCATTCACCTGGTGGGCATCGGCGGCATCGGCATGAGCGGCATCGCCGAAGTACTTCTGACGCTGGGCTATTCCGTGTCCGGGTCCGACAGCAAGCCCTCGTCAATCACAGAGCGGCTCGCCAAACTTGGCGCGACAATCTTTGATTCGCATGAAGCTATCAACGTCGATGGTGCACACGTGGTGGTGACCTCTTCCGCGATCGTCGCCAGCAATCCCGAAATCATCGAAGCGCACAAAATGAAAATCCCGGTGATTCCGCGGGCGGAGATGCTTGCCGAGTTGATGCGCCTGAAATATGGCATTGCCGTCGCCGGAGCCCACGGAAAAACCACTACCACCTCGATGGTTGCTTCGGTTCTGGCCGCCGCGCATCTCGATCCCACCTTCGTGATCGGCGGCCGCGTGAATCAGGCGGGCACCACCGCAAAGCTGGGCAAAGGGGATTACTTCGTGGTGGAAGCGGACGAGAGCGACCGCAGCTTTCTCTTGCTTGCGCCGGTCGTCGCGGTGGTCACTACTATCGACCGCGAGCACCTCGATCAATACACTTCGCTGGAAGACATTCAGGACGCCTTCATCCAATTTGTGAACCGCGTGCCATTCTACGGCGCGGCCATACTGTGTCTCGACGAGGTCAACGTGCAGGCCATCGTGCCGCACATCAAGCGGCCCATTATTACGTACGGCACGTCCAGCCAGGCCGACCTGGTCATCAGCGACATAAAACTGGAAGGCCTGGTTAGCGAGTTCAAGCTCACTTTTAAAGGCGAAGCGCTGGGCAGCTTTCGCCTGCCGAACCCGCCCGGCATCCACAACGTGCGCAACGCCGCCGCCGCAGCTGCCGTGGCCTTGTATCTTAGCGTGCCGGTCGAGCTCATCCGCGATGGCCTGGCAAAATTTTCCGGCGTTGGGCGCCGGTTCGATATCAAAGGCGTGGCCAACGACATTACCGTCATCGACGACTATGGTCATCACCCGGTAGAAATTCGCGCCACACTGGAAGCCGCCAAAATTTGCAAGTTTGATCGCCTGCTGGTGCTGTTCCAGCCGCATCGCTATTCGCGCACGCAACATCTCTGGAATGAATTCTGCAGCGCGTTCAACCTGGCCGATGTTCTGGTGCTGACCGACATTTATCCCGCCAGCGAAGCGCCCATTGAGGGCATCACCAGCGAAGCGCTGGGCAACGCCATCGGGAAAGCCGGCCACAAACACGTTTTTTATTACCCGACAATGCAAGCCGGCATCGAGCGTCTGCTCGCGGAAGCCAGGCCCGGCGACGCCATCCTCACTATCGGCGCAGGCAGCGTCAGCCGCGCCAGCAACGAGATTCTCGCGTTACTGCGAGCGAAGCGTTCAGCGCAACATGCGTATTGAAGACAAAAAAGTACTAGCGGCCTTGCGCGACCTTGGCGTCGAGCTGAAAAGCGATGCTTCGCTCACGGACATCACTTACCTGGGCATCGGCGGCACCACCGATCTTCTGCGCCTCACGCGTCATGAATCGATTCCCGAGGTGGTGAAGCTGCTGGAAGCCAATGGCATCCCCTTTAAATTTGTCGGCGGCGGCTCGAACCTGTTGGTGGCCGACAACGTGCTCCCATGGGTGGTGATGCAACTCGCGCAACCCGACCCGGACGTGGTCATCGAGGGAAACATCGCCTCCGTGGATGCGGCGGCTGACCTGGGCAAAACTGTGACTTTGTGCGCCAAGCACGATCTTGGCGGGATGGAAGGGCTCATCGGAGTTCCCGGCACGGTCGGGGGCGCCCTGCGCATGAATGCCGGGGCGTACGGAATCCAGATTGGGAATTATGTACGGGAGGTAAAAGTTTATCGCGGCGGGGCGCGCATCATAGAAATCTTGAAGGGAGACCAAATTTCCTTCGAATACCGGCATACATCTTTTGCACCGGATGATATGATGCTCGCGGTGAAGCTGGAACTTCCCTCCAAACCATTCCGCGAAATTCTCCAAGGGATTCGTATCTGTAACGAAAAACGCCGCGCAAGCCAGCCGCTCGGCCAGAAAAGCGCCGGCTGCATTTTCAAGAATCCTCCCGGAGCGTCTGCAGGGCGCATGATCGATGAACTTGGACTCAAAGGCCTTTCCGTTGGCGATGCGCGGGTCAGCGATCGGCACGCAAATTTCTTCGTGAACGCCGGAAAAGCCAGCGCTAAAGATATGCTTGCGCTCATTGCTGACGTGCGCGAGCGGGTGCAGAAAGCCTACGGATTCGAACTGGAGAACGAGGTGGTGGTATGGAACGCGTAAAGACCATCTCCAGGAATAAATCGGGTCTCGCGGAAGCTGAATCTTACCGTCCGGAATTGCTCACCGATGAAGAGCCGCGTTACTTGCGGCGTCAAAAGCCGGTGGAAATTCGCAGAAAGAAATTTGCCGGGCGTGGCTGGTCCTTTTACCGCCAAGTAGCAATTTTAAGCGTGGCGGGAATTGCGAGCGTCACCGTGATTATCGAGGGCGTGCGATTTCTGCTGTATTCGCCGCAGTTTGCGCTCACGAAGCCCGATCAAATTGACCTCAGCGGTAACAAAATCGTTTCGCGTGAAGCGGTGCTCAAACAATTTCTGCGCGACCGCAATCGCAGCGTGCTGCAAATCCCGCTCGACAAGCGCCGCAGCGAACTCGAACAGTTGCCCTGGGTGGAGTCTGCCAGCGTGCAGCGCATTCTGCCGAATCGCATTCGCGTGGAACTTTACGAGCGCACCCCGATCGCATTCGCGCGCACCGGCAACGCGCTTTATTTGATCGATGCGCACGGCGTAATTCTTGATCGGCCGGAGGGCGAAGACTGGCATTTCCCCATCGTGAGTGGGGTCCCCGAAGAACTTCCGCGTGACCAACGCGAAAAGCGCATGCAGATGTATCAGGACTTTATGAAAGCCATCGAGCTGGTGCGCTCCGGCTCCTCCGATCAGGTCAGCGAAGTTGATCTCAGCAGCGCGCGAGATTTTCGCGCGGTCATGGTCGGCCTTGCGGGTCCCACTGATCCGCAGGCGGTGACGATTCATTTTGGCGGCGGAGATTTTGCCGCGAAATATCGCATGCTGGTCGAAAATTTCTCACAATGGCAGGCCAATGCAGGCCATGTGCGGTCCATCGATTTGCAGTATTCTCGGCAAGTGATCTTGAACCCCGACTCCAGCGCGGGGGTAGCGGTCGCGAAAGCCAGGTAGCGCGGGCAGGAGCATAGCGTTGAGCAAGAAAGACAAATACATCGTAGGGCTGGACATTGGCAGCACAAAAACCTGCGTGATGATCGCTGAAATGGACGAAGAGCAGGTAAATTTTCTCGCTCTGGGCGCCGCGGAATCCAAAGGCCTGCGCAAAGGCTTGATCGTGAATCTGGATTCGACGGTGAGTTCGATTCGCCGGGCCGTGGAAGAAGCCGAGAGTGTGGCGAACGTTCCGGTGGAGTCCGCGGTAATCGGCGTGGCTGGCAATCATGTGCGCGGGGTGAACAGCCGTGGCGGGATTACTTTGGGCACTCGTCAGCGCGATATCGAACGCGAAGATGTTCGCCGGGCTATCGACGCGGCTCGTAACATTTCGCTTCCTGATGACCGCGAAGTTCTTCACGTCTTGCCGCATGAATTTCGCGTCGACGCGCAGGATGGCATCCGTGATGCGATTGGCATGATTGGCCATCGCCTGGAAGCCAACGTTCACGTAGTCACTTCTTCGGTGGCCGCCACGCAGAATCTTGTTACTGCCGCGAATAAAGCTGGCATCTTGATCAGCGACACCGTGCTCGAACCGCTGGCTTCCGCGGAATCGTGTTTGACTCAGGATGAACGGGATCTGGGCTGCTGCCTGCTAGACATTGGCGGCGGCACTACCGAATTGATTGTTTACGGCGGCGGAGTGGTTCGCCACACCAGCGCTGTTCCCATCGGCGGCGACCACTTCACCAACGATCTGGCGGTGGGATTGCGCACACCGATTCCCGAGGCGGAAAAAATCAAGCGCCGCAACGGCTGCGCCACCTCCGACCTTTTGCGCCAAGACGGCGCCATTGAAATTGCCAGCGTTGGAGACCGCCCGCCGCGCACTATTTTCGCGCGCGCACTCACCGACATCATCGAGCCACGCGCGATGGAATTGCTGGCCATGATTCGCGACGACCTGCGCCGCGCCGGCCTGGAAACCCAAATTCCCGCGGGGTTTGTGCTATGTGGTGGCGGCGCGCGGCTCTACGGTTTCGATGAGCTCATCGAGCAATCGCTGCACTTGCCAGTGCGCATTGCGGAACCCAAGGGTTTGGCTGGACTGCCGGAGCAGGTAGCGCAGCCGGAATATGCAACCGTAATTGGTCTGGTGATGTACGGCGCGAAAGCGCGGCGCAACACGCCGCAACGCGCTGGAAATTTAGTATCTAAATTGAAAGCTATGTTTGCCGGAGCTTCGTGACCCTGCCCGAACGCTGCGCGGTAAATGTGGAGAATGTCGAGGGGAAAGCATGCCAATTAGGGAAGCGGGAATCCGGATGAGCTTTAGCGAGGAGCTGCAGCCGGCGAAAATAAAAGTGATCGGAGTGGGTGGCGGCGGGTGCAACGCCGTCAATCGCATGATCCGCGCCAAAGTGGAAGGCGTCGAATTCATTACCGCGAATACTGATCTGCAGGCGCTGAAGCTTTCGCAGGCTCCGGTGAAATTGCAGCTCGGCGCGAAATTAACTAAAGGCCTCGGCGCAGGAGCCAATCCCGAAGTCGGCCGCAAAGCCGCGCTGGAAGACACTGAGAAAATTATCGAAGCGCTGGAAGGCGCGGACATGATTTTCATTACCTCGGGTCTCGGCGGAGGTACCGGCAGCGGCGCCGCGCCAGTAGTAGCTTCGCTCGCGAGTGAGTTAGGCGCGTTGAGCGTGGCGGTGGTTACCAAGCCGTTTGCGTTTGAAGGCCGCCGCAGAATGCTGCAAGCCGAGCAGGCTTTAGAGGAACTGATTGGCGCGGTAGATACCGTCATCGTGATTCCCAACGAACGCTTGATGGAGACTGTCGAGCGCGGCACCAGCTTTTTCGATGCGTTTCGAATTGCTGACGACATTTTGCGCCAGGCGGTGCAGGGAATTTCCGACATTATTACCGTGCCCGGAATTATCAATCGCGATTTTGCCGACGTGAAAGCCATCATGTCCGGCCAGGGTTATGCGGTGATGGGCACCGCGGTGGCTACCGGAACGAACCGCGCGGTGGATGCCGCCAATCGCGCTATCGCCAGCCCGCTGCTGGAAGACAACTCCATTCAGGGCGCGCAGGGCATTCTGATTAATGTCAGCGGCAGCTCCAGCCTTACGCTGCATGAAGTTCACGAAGCTTCCAGCGTCATTCAAAAAGCCGCGCACGAGAACGCCAATATTATTTTTGGCGCGGTGCAGGATGACGCCATGAAAGACACCATCAAAATTACGGTTATCGCCGCGGGCTTCAAAGACGCTAACAAAAAGAACATCCATCAGAAGCCGTCCTTCCTGGCAAAAACATGGAAGACTGCGCCTGAAACGCAGGAAGTGAAAATCACGCAGCAGGTGCAGGAAGCAGCGCCGCCACCACCTCCGCCGGCACCGGTTGTGCATCACGCGCAGGTGCAGCAGCCCGCTCGTGAGGTGCACCAGGACATTGACGATCTGGACGTGCCGACATTTCTGCGCCGGCAAGCTGCGCAAAAGGCCTAAACGGATTACAAGTTCTTCAGCCAGTTTTTTAATTTCAGATAAGGGGCGCATGGTAATGCGCCCTTTCTTATGTTCCCAGGCGACTGAATTATTCAGGGCAGAGGACCGAGAGCCTCCGAGCCATCGTGCGCACTTCTTTTTCAAACTGTAGGTAGTCCGTTCGAGGGTGAGGGAACACACTGCTCAATCCGGAATGGAATTCCCGCGCCCCCGTGGCCGCGGCAATCTGCAAAATATTTCTCATATTGATGCCGGCTCCGGGAACAATGGTGACCTGGTCTGCCACCGTAATGAGCATCACGATATTGTCGATGCCTTCAAGAGCGCTGGCTGCTCCACCCGACGTAAGAATGCGGCAAGCGCCCGACCGCGAGACATCTTCGAGCGCTTGCGAAAAATCCACACAGGAATCGAAAGCGCGATGAAATGTCACCGGCAACCCTTTAGCGAGCTCAACCAGTTCGCGGGTGCGATCGACATCGACGGCGCGATTCGGTTTCAAAATACCAAAGACCAAGCCGTCGGCGCCTGAATCCCTGGCGTCGGCAATGCTTTTCTTCATCTGCGTAAACTCAGCCGGTAAATAAACAAAGTCGCCGGCGCGTGGGCGAATCATCACAAAAATAGGAATTTGGATTTGCTGCCGAATAGCGCGGAGTAACGTTACATCGGGCGTCACTCCGCCGACAGAGAGGTCGCCGCAAAGCTCAATGCGATCGGCACCGCCACGCTCAGCAGCCGCGGCAGCTTCAACAGACTCAACGGATATTTCTAGCAGAATTTTCTTCTTCACTGACCGTGAAGAACATCATACCGCGCGATCACAAATCCCAGAGCCGAGCCCACAAAAACATCAGAGGGAAAATGCGCGCCGGTGGTTATGCGCGAGAACGCGATGGCGCTGGCGGCAGCATAAGCGAGATAAGGAACCCAGCGATGCTCGCGATAGCGCCGCGCGAAAACCGTAGCTACCGAAAATGCCATCAAGGCGTGACCGGAAGGGAAGCTGGTGCCTTTGCCGAAGAATGATGCGTTGCTGTGGAAGAAGGTGTCGTTGTACGGGCCCGTCACTGGAAACTCGGTGGGACGAGCGCGCCGTGCGATGGCTTTCATGACCACCATGAGGATCGCGTCATCCGCGACCGCTTCGCCCGCAAAAAGCGCGGAGCCCTGGTCGTAAGAGTCGTGTCGCAGCAGGCTCAGGCTGTAAAAAACCGCAGGCACAACGGCGATGGCTGCGCCGGTTCCGGTGGTGCTGAACACGCGATTGAAACCGTGGAAATCCGTGGTTTGGCGGAAGTGCGGCATGGTTTGCGGATCGCTAGCTATAAAGACCGCCGTGCCCCCGGTTATAAATAAGGCCGGAAGCCAGTGGCGTCCCTGGCCGAGTTCCACCGGGAACAACCACATATCTTTTTGGTCGTGCAGAAAAGTCATCGGCAATTTGCGCAACGATACTTCGCGGTCTGCGCCGGGATTGTCTTTAGAGGGTGCCGGAAGTGGGAAGCTCGCCGGGGCTGCTGCGTTCGATGATGAAGACTCGGACGAGCAATCCAGGGCCGGATAATCCGGCAGCGCATAGTCAGGATTGATCCCGCTGCTTACATTTTCTGCGGTGAGATCGGAAACAGGAGCGTGTTGCCAAACAGACGCGGCTGCCGGTAGCGGTAAAAGACAAAGAATCGCCGCCAGGGAATAGCTTTTGAAACGGCCTGAATAGACCATCGAAAAACTCCTGTGTTCGGAATGCGCTGGACGCGAAGAATAACGCGGAGAGTGGAGGGGAACTCTACACAGATTACTTTAGCAGCTGAACTTAAAATGCGGGGTTAAGATTAACGATTTTTTAGGTTTAGTTGCGAACTTCTATATCCAACCCAGAGACGCAAAGGCGGTGATGGACGCGCAGCCCAGCGCCACACCGAGTACCACGCCGGCAAGCACGTCGCTGAGGAAATGCATGCCCAGCACGATACGCGAGAAACCAATGCTTATCGCTAAAAAGAAAAGCGTGCCTTCCAGTGCCGGATAAAAATAACTCAGCACCAGCGCGATGGAAAACGCCGTCATGGTATGCCCCGACGGAAAAGAAAATTTATCCGGTGGTAAAACTTTCGACCAACAGTGCGGCTCGAATTGGCATGGCCGCCTGCGATGGCTCAGATGTTTGAGCGCCTTGAAAATCAGTACGCCGATAAGGGCGGCGGAGCCCGCTGCTCCGATCGCCGCGAGGCGTTGCGGGCCGCCCCAGGCCAGCAACATGATCCCCACTCCGTACCATAGCCAACCGTCACCCAAGCGGGTCGAGAGAATCATCCAGATGCGAAACCATCGCGGCGCACGCCAGCGGTTCATCTGCCGCATGACCCGGTGGTCGCGGTTTTCGATGAAGCCCCACAGCATGCGCGTTACAGTCACGGCCTTACCTCATGCAGAAGTGCCTAACGAGGGCCCGAGAGACGATGCCAACGGAATGCCAAACGGAAAATGTTCCGGAATCAAATTATCCGCGCGTGGTGGGACATCCCACAAGCGTTGCGTGCGTTTTTCGGTATTGTCCAGAATAGCCGACCATTTCCGGCAGAAACGAATTTCGTTCAGCCAATGTCCGGCGGTAAAAAATGGCACGAGCACGGCCAGTGGCGAAATTGCCAGCGTCCAGGGCTTTTCGTGCAGCAGGGAATTGACAATGCTGAAGACGTCGGCCGTGAGCTTCACGTAGCCGCCGTGCACGCCGTGTATGCGGCCGCGTCCTTGCATCAGGCCCGCGAAAAATTCGTCCACGGTGCGCGCGCCGGGAACTTCCGTATGAGTCAGACCCACCCCCGCGATGGCGTGGGAGTCGCTGCCGGCGATGGCCACTTTTCCAAAACGTGCCGCGAGATTGGCGGCGTCCGAATTGGCTTTCGCGCACATCTGGCCGTTACGCGCTTCCAGCGCCGGAACATAAGAAGCGAACCAGTCGAAGTCGTATTCATCGCGGCGCCCGGTCAGTCCGGAGAAAACGTGGTTCACGCTGAAGAAAAGCTTCCGCTCGGTGAGATACATCACCAGCGAAATGAAGTCGTTGCGGCGGCGCTGAATTTCCACATGGTCGCGCTCGCGAATGTCGTAGACCCCGACATGCACCTCGGTGCCGGTGGGCATGCGCACGGTGACCTCTTCACTGAGGAAGAAGTCAGGATGCTTGCGTAGGATTTCCGCGGCGTCGATAGAGTCATGGTCTGTGATGGTCACGATAGCCATGCCCAGCTTTTTGAGGCGTTTATAGACCTCGGCGGCGTCGTTATAGGATTCGCGGCAAATGCGGTTCAGAACCGGCGTGCTGCACATGCCGGAAGCCACAGAGTGCACGTGAAGGTCGCATCGCATACGAGTATGATTTCCCATCGATATGAACAGGCTGTGAAGAGGCTGCGAATTATGTATGAATGTTGCTGCATAACTAATTGAACACAAAAGGTTTATGTTTTTATCCACATGGCATGGTGCGCGCTCCCCCGGAATGCCAAAAAGTCCGTGCAACAATGTGCACATGAACCTGGCGAACTTCGCTAGATGACCGCCAAGCCCCGGAAAATTCACATCATGTTTCACGATGCCGGTGGCGGGCATCGCAACGCCGCATTTTCCCTGAAGTCCATCATCGAGGAACAAAATCGTCCGTGGCAAGTGGACTTGGTGCAATTCCAGGAGCTGACCGATCGCCTGGACGTTCTGCGACGCGTAACCGGGATTCGCATCCAGGAGCAGTACAACACTTTGCTGCGTAATGGCTGGACTCTGGGCGCCACCAGCTTGCTGCGCGTGTTGCAAATGATCATCCGGATCCTGCACCGGCCGGCGGTGCGGCTGCTTACAAAATATTTTCGCGAGCATCCAGCGGATTTACTGGTGTCGGTGATTCCGCACTTCAACCGCCAACTGCATGAGAGCTGGAACGCCGCATACCCGGGCAAACCTTTCGCTACCCTGATTACCGACTTGGCGGATTTCCCGCCACGCTTCTGGATCGAACCGGTCCCCGACCAATACATTATTGCCGGAACGGAAAAGGCGGCGGAACAGGCCCGCGCAATCGGCCACGATGAGCGGCACATTTTCAAAACTTCTGGAATGATCGTGCGCCCGGAGTTTTACGCCCACGAAGCTGTCGACGCGCGTGAATTGAGAAAGCAGATGGGCCTGCGCGAGGATTTGCCGACCGCCATCGTCCTTTTTGGAGGGTATGGCTCGGGGGTCATGTATCAAATTGCGCGGCGGCTGGATCGTGCAAACGTTCCAGTGCAACTTGTTTTAATTTGCGGCCGCAATGAAAAGCTGGCGGCAAGATTTCGCGCTGAATCCTGGAAATTCCCGATCCATGTCGTGGGCTTCACTAAGGAAGTGCACCGCTTGATGTGCGCGGCGGATTTTATGATCGGCAAGCCAGGTCCCGGGAGCATCGCGGAAGCCATGGTGCGGCATTTGCCGCTGTTGATCGAATGCAATGCCTGGACGTTGCCGCAGGAACGTTATAACGCGGAGTGGGTGAAAGAAAAAGAAGTGGGCATCGTGCTGGAAAATTTTCGCAGCGTGGCCGAGGGGGTGAGAAAAATTGTCGAGCCCGCAACTCTGGCGCGCCTAAAAAAAAATGTGAGGGCGCTCGATAACCGGGCGCTGTTTGAAATTCCCGAAATACTGGCGGGGCTGATGCTGGAGCCGGAGCAGCAGAAAGATCAACAGTCAGTTCTCGCGCAACAAATCTAATTCCTCAAGTCATCCCTAATTTATTGAGGTTGCCACTAATCAATAGAGTTGCGCGTGTTCCGCGTGATCGGGATGCCGAAGGTGCGGGCCGGCATGTGATTTATCTGGTGGAGGCTGGAAGTGCGGTTTTATGCAAGACGTGGAGAGCCAGCGGGAGGCAGCGTGTTTTTTGGCGTCGCACAACTTGACGCAGCCGCCCCGTGTAGAAGCTTCATGGCATGGGCAGTAACATGCCGGGGCGGGAATGCTTTGCAGGCGCGTGGGCACGTCCCCATACAGTGCGACGACCGGCAACAGCGTCAAGACCAGCACCGCAGGCAGGCGAACATAGAAGGAGCGGTGGGTAATGACGGACAGGAACAACGTGTTCATGCTTCATGTTGGCGGGGTAGTGAAAAAAAACCCATAGCCCCTTACGTCGCACAAAATCATTACTAAGGTTCTAGAACTGGGTCTAGACAGGCAGACCAAAAGCGAAGGAGAAGACGGAGAACTACTGGAGCGATTCCCGATTCAGTTTTGTGGCGTTCCGATATGGGCTGCGACCTCGCTTTTGGAACCGTGGCTAATCCGGGATGGTTATGCAATGCACACATAAGAATAGCCTTAACTTTGCAGACTGAGGTTCACGGATGGCCGCCCTATTGCATTAGAGGGAGTGTAGGCGCGTTTTACATGACGAAATGTAAAAGGCGGCGAGTGAGGGGGAAGGGGCTTGCTCGCCATTTTTTGCAGTTCGTTCCCACCTGCCTCTGAGAGGGAAGCTAGGATGGATGACCCCACGCGTCGGTGTGAAAACGACACTGACAATGGAACGCGCCTTCTCGGGGCTCCCGGTCCCAAGCGGGAGCCCCACTTTTTGGGGGCTTGATTAACCCACCGATTACTCAGTCCAAGTCCACGTTTACGAGAAACCAAAATGATAGTTGGCACGCGAAATCACCGTGACTCGAAGCGCGCGTAACGATTGAATGAACTAGTAAGCACTGATAACATCAACCCTCCTTCAAGGCGTCCGACAGGACGTCCCTCCATGTCCGATTCTTCGTTCTTGACGAGTTACAAACAAATCCTCGGTGTGCCACTGTTAGTCTTATTGCTGGCATGCTCCAGCGCCATTTGCGCCGGCCCCATGGAGCAAGATGGCGTCGTAACGATGGCGCTACGGGTGGCTAACTACGATGACGGCCCGGTGCAAATTTTGGGGCTGAAGCATGCCGAGGACGCGGGTACCGGGCCCTACGTCCTTCTGCGAAATAATTCATCTGTAAAAACTTCGCGCATCTGGGTTCAGGCACAATTCGTAGACTCAAGCGACCCTCAGAAGGTACGAAGTCGTACACATTCAAATGCGCCAAACGAAACCTGGCCTGCCGAGCGCATGATTGACCCTGGCGCCGACGTGTGGGCGCATGAAACAGTGCTTCGAGGTGTCACCCTTGCGATTTTCGCCAGGGAACTTCATGCCCGTTGTCTTTCTGTGAGAATCTCGGTCGGACGTGTGGACCTCGTGAACGGAACATATTGGGAGGCGGGGGCTAACGGGGCCGAAAAATCGTGGACATACGCAGACGATCCATCACGCAACCAGGACCCTTGCAAGAATTCCGCATCCTCTAAGAGTGAAGAGCACGAGTTCGCGGGTGTTAAGTTGTGGCGGGATATGCCTCAGCGAGAAAAGTTCATCAATTGGCTGGACAACAACTCTTATTCGATTTCGTGCCCAGTGATGATTGACGGCGGAAAATATTTCCCCGCATGTCCTTTCTAGGCTGCCACATCGGCGAGCCTTTCTCGGGAACCCGGAACGCGGGGGAGATGGTACGTTTTCTGTTATGGCTACCATCTCGTAGTCTGACCTGATAGCTATGCTTGGCACCCTTGTTATTCGCTCGCGAGAAGTTGAGGGAGACTCGAGATCAGCAAGTTTCGCGAAGCTATGAGAGCCGGGCAGTTAGCATACCGTGGTCCAGGCAATAGGAGCCAAGTGCCGTTCTACTGCACGTTGGTTGCAGTCCTCACAGTTGGGCTGATCAAGTTAGGTTACGCCTACGCTGGCCACAGCGTAATCAGCGCGATTGCATCCGTAATTATCTGGTGGGTTATTGCTCCGATATTCTCGTGGTTTTGGTTTCGTTGGAGACAAAGCCCGTAAGAAATTAGAGAAAGGCAATGACCTGACTAGCTATACGTCGAATGATGGCGTGAAAAACGCCGGCACAGCCAGGATGTATTTTCTTTTGCGGGTGGGGGCAGATTAGTGTAACGGTGAGAGAAACTCCGGTGGCAGCGGAGTTTGCGTTGATTCGTCGGCCCAGTAAATGGTCATAATCCACCAACGAGTGCCATCGAAGAATAACTGGAAGCTGTTAATCCCGCGCGCGAAGGGCCCCGGATCTTTGGGGTCGTGACGCGATTCGTAGGTGCTGAAAGCCTGCATAAGGCTGCCCCAGCGCTCGGCGCGTCGCGCAATTTCGCGTTCATAGAAACCGTTCTTCCTGAAGTAATTTCCCGCGCGTTCGACAAAGTCTTCGGGAGTCAGGACGGCGGCGTGAAGTCCACCTTCCTTTTTTGTTTCTGTTCTTATTAGGCGTGCGCCGGGATAAAACAATGAGCGAAAGCGGTCCCAGTCCCGGTCTTGCCCCGCTGGGCCGGAGATCGCGTCGTAAGTTGCCGCCAGGATGGCGTCTGGAGAAGCAACATCCGCGGGTTTGGCATCGTGCGTCTGTATTGCTGCGGATGGTTGCGAGGGGGTACCCGGCTTCGGCTGATCTTGGGCGAGGAGCGGGGCGAAATTCATGCTTACCAACAGCAGCGTCCAGAATGTCAGTATCGTTCGATACATTCAGTCCTCCTGGTGGAGCGGTAAAGGGTTTTCAGGCGGGAATTATTTCGGCGCCGGACTGCGGCACGATGCGTTTGACCGCGATATTCGCTCCAGCCAGCGCGTGCACCACCTGACTTTGACGCAGGCGGGAAGCGTCGTACTCGAAGGTGATCAGGTGGTGCGTTTCGTCATGGCGGAAACGGCGCAGCCCGTAGGTATTAGCAAATTCGGCCAGGTCGGCTAATTGCTTGGCGGTCAACGGGGATTGCAGCTCAAAGGTAATCTCGACGAGTGTCATAGGGGGAAATTATACCAGCGAGTGCAAATTCGGTTGAGGCATCGAGACCTGTAATTGCATGAAGACAGAAAATTCACTTTAAGACCCAGGTTCATACCTCAACTGCGAACCTGGGCCACCCTCCGGGCGTTTTAATTCTGGGAGATGCGAGCGCGGGTGGTGCTAACGCCATCGAGGCGGGATTCATCTAACATAGTGATATGACCGATGCTGCGGATTCTTCAAATATAAAAAATGTGGGATTACCTATTTTGAGCGCTGGGGCGCGCGAGAAGGATCCCGTGTGTGGCATGACCGTGGAGCCGAGTAAGGCCGCCGCGAAACAAGAGTACCGAGGAACGACGTATTACTTTTGTTCCAGAGGTTGCGCGGCGCGATTCGCGAAGGAGCCTGAGAAGTTTTTGGCGGCGCCGGGCAGTTCCGGGATGGAGACTGCACACAGCGGCGATAGCGCGCACGGTGTTGCTACGGTTCGTGGCGGCCATGGTGCTGAAGCTGTCCACACTGGGAAGGCAGCGACTTCCGTACAGGCTGGTTCCGAAACTACCGATACTGTTGCCGCGAAATCCGCGTATTACACCTGCCCGATGCATCCCCAGATTCTGCAAATCGGCCCTGGCTCTTGTCCGATTTGCGGCATGGCGCTCGAGCCAGTAGAAGTCTCGCTGGAGGCTGAGACTGATCCCGAATACGAGAGCATGTCTCGCCGGTTGTGGGTCAGCGCGTCTCTTTCCGTCCCGCTACTGGTAATTGCCATGTGGGGGGATTTGTACACGCTGCCATTCTCGGCTGAAACGCGCAACTGGATTGAAATGGCGCTGGCAACGCCGGTGGTGCTGTGGAGCGGCTGGCCATTTTTTGAGCGGTTCTGGTTGTCGCTGCTGAATCGCAGCCCGAATATGTTCACGCTGATCGGGTTGGGCACTGGCGCGGCGTATCTGGATAGCTTGGCGGCCACCATTTTCCCGCAGATTTTTCCTGAGTCGTTTCGCGAAGCCGGCGGCGCGCCTCCAGTTTATTTTGAAGCAGCAGCGATAATCACCACGCTGGTGCTGCTTGGGCAAGTGCTGGAATTGCGTGCGCGGCAAAAAACCAGCGGCGCAATTCGCGCGCTGCTGCATCTGGCTCCGCAACACGCCCATTTACTTGCGGCCGATGGCAGCGAACGCGACGTCATGTTGAATGAAGTGCAACCTGGCGACCGGTTGAGAGTGCGTCCGGGAGAACGGGTTCCGACCGATGGTGTCGTGCTCGAAGGGCAAAGCGCCATTGATGAAAGCATGCTAACCGGGGAGCCCATGCCGGTAGAGAAGTCTGCCGGTGACCCGGTAACCGGCGGAACGCTGAACGCTAGCGGCAGCTTCGTGATGGAAGCGCAGCGCGTCGGCCGCGAAACGATGTTGGCTCAGATTGTGAAGATGGTGAGCGAAGCGCAACGCAGCCGCGCTCCCATGCAGCGGCTGGCAGATAAGGTTGCAGCTTATTTCGTGCCCGCGGTGGTGGCCGCGGCGATGCTGGCATTTGTGGGGTGGGTGATGTTCGGCCCCCAGCCGCGCTTCGCAAACGCGCTGGTCAGCGCCATTGCTGTCGTGATTATTGCGTGTCCTTGCGCGCTGGGATTGGCTACGCCGATGTCCATTATGGTGGCCGTTGGGCGCGGGGCACACGCGGGTGTGTTGATACGAAGCGCGGAAGCGCTGGAGACGCTGGCGAAGGTCGATACGCTGGTGCTCGACAAGACTGGCACCCTGACGGAAGGGAAGCCGCAAGTCAGCGCGGTGGAGCTTGCGTTAGGTAGCCCCTACACCAAGGATGGGCTGCTGTCGCTGGCGGCCAGCATGGAGCGTTCCAGCGAGCATCCACTGGCCCGCGCCATTGTGCAGGCTGCGGCTGAGAAAAAGTTGCCGCTGGCGGACGCTGTCAATTTCTTGGCAACGCCGGGCGGAGGCATCGAAGGAGAAGCCCTGAATAAGCGCGTGGTCGTTGGAACTGAAAGATTTTTGCGCGCGCGCGGCGTGGAGTTTTCGGTCGTGGCATTTTCCAAAATACAAATAGATCACTCGGCGATCGCTGTGTACATCGGGATCAATGGCCGGACGGAAGGTGTATTTTTACTGACCGATCAAATTAAAGCCACTGCCGCAGACGCTCTGAACGAATTGCGGGCCGAAGGGTTGCGCATTGTGATGTTGACCGGCGACCGGCGAGAGACGGCCATGAGTGTAGCGGCGAAATTGGGAATTACGCAGGTGGAATCCGGAATCCAACCGCAACAAAAAGGCGAAATCGTAAAGCGTTTGCGCGAAGAGGGTCACATCGTGGCCATGGCCGGTGACGGCATCAATGATGCGCCCGCGCTGGCCGCCGCTCACGTGGGGATCGCCATGGGCACGGGCACAGACGTCGCTATGAATAGCGCGGGAATTACTCTAATAAAGGGCGATCTACGAGGCATCGTACGCGCGCTACGGTTAAGCCGCGCGACTATAGGGAACATCAAGCAGAACCTGGCGTTTGCTTTTTTCTACAACGCATTGGGAGTGCCTATCGCTGCCGGAGTTTTTTACCCAGCCTTCCATTGGCTATTAAGCCCCATGCTGGCGAGCGCAGCAATGAGCTTCAGCTCCGTTTCAGTCATCGCCAACGCGCTGCGGCTGCGGAAGGCTTTGCTGTAACCGCAGCGGTCTTGTAATGTCTGGCAATCACGCCTCTTTTCAAATCTGCAAACGGTTCAGTGTTCGATTTCGCGACCGACTATCCCATTATCGGCCCTCACTTAGACGACGCGAAGTTTAACGTTCGACGCAAGCCGCGTATAACAGAGGACTTAGGGTCGGTCCGGGCAGGGAAGATGGCTTGCATTCCTTCCAACAGACTGTGGCATGTCCGAGGGGAGCCCTACCCAATGCGAAATTTCTGGCAAGACATGCGGTTTGCGCTGCGAACACTGCGCAATGCTCCGGGATTTACGATTATCGCCGTGGTGGCCCTGGGCCTCGGAATGGCCGTCAATACCACTATCTTTAGCGTAATCAATGGCATGCTGCTCCGGCCATTGCCTGTGCCACATGCGGAACAACTCACGGTTCTGGCAATGAAACAGCCAGGCATGTCCGAATTTCAGACTTTTTCCTACCCCGACTATCAATACATCAGCCGGCAAACAAATGCCTTTAGCGACTTGCTTGCGTATCACGTCACGCTTGCAGCTCTATCGGCCGACCGCAAAGCAGATCAGGCTGTTTTGACGCGCGTTTCCGGGAATTATTTTTCGGCGCTGGGCATTCATGCCGCGGCGGGACGCTTGATTGTGCCCAGCGAAGGGCAAACGCCAGGTGCGGATCCGGTCCTGGTGCTCGGGTATTCTTACTGGAAGAAACGATTCGCTGGTGATAGCCAGGTAATCGGAAAGCATGTAGAGATAAACGGTCACCCGGTCACCGTGGTGGGTATAGCTCCGAAGGGTTTTCATGGGATATACGCCATCCTGGATTCGGATGGCTACGTTCCGCTGAGTGCCTCGATTGGGTCAAAGGGAATGGAGGAAGATTCCGTTGAACAGCTTTGGAGGCAGCGAGGCAACCGCAGCTTGTGGTTAGTGGGACGACTGAAGAGCGGCGTCAGTCTGAAACAGGCGCAAGCATCTTTAATGGTCGCCGCGCAACAGCTCGCCGAGCGGTATCCAGCCACCGACAAGGGCATGACCATAGCGGCATTTCCAGAGAAGTTGGCGCGGCCCGAACCCGATCCGGACAATACCCTGCCAACGATCGCAGCAGCGTTCACCATTCTTGCTGCTCTGGTGTTGCTGGTAGCGTGTTTCAATATTGCCAATGTGCTGCTGGTGCGCGCTACGGTGCGCCAGCGCGAAATGGGAATCCGCGCTGCGCTGGGTGCGGGTCGCTGGAGACTGGTACGCCAACATTTGACGGAGAGCTTGCTACTCGCATTGTTGGGCGGTGGCGTGGGATTACTGCTGGCCAACTGGGCGGACGGATTTTTGAGTTCGTTACCTCTAGGAACGACTCTGCCCATCATGTTCAATTTTGAACCGGACCTGCGCGTTTATGTCTATGCGCTTGCCGCCGTGCTGGTCACTGCCGTGTTGGTGGGACTGATTCCCGCGTTACGAGTGGCGCGCTATGACGTGAATTCCGTGCTGCGTGAGGGAGGTCGCTCCGTCTCGGAGGGCCGGCGGCGACATATTGTCAGGAATACGTTGGTGGTGGCGCAACTGGCTGGTTCTTTATTACTGATGGTTGTGGCGGGACTTTTCGTACGCAGCCTGGATAAAGCTCAGCAATTGTATTTAGGCTTCAATCCGGATCACGTTCTTAATTTCTCGCTGGACGTTCAGCAAGTGGGCTTCGACAAAACGCGTGGCCAAGAATTCTACCGGCAAGTTGACGAGCGTATTCGCGCAATTCCTGGCGTGGTCTCCGTGGCGCAGGCATTTATAGTCCCGATGGGGGTGGTCAGCGCGGATGACCCGGTGAACGTGGAAGGCCGCGCGGTCGAGCCCGGTGAGCACGTTCCCACGGTCATGTATAACGACGTGACTTCTGGTTATTTCGATACCTTGCGAATTCCCGTATTACATGGACGCACCTTCACAGAGGCTGATAACGAAAAAGCTCCGGCCGTGGGGATCATAAATCAAACGATGGCGAGACAGTTCTGGTCCAGTGAAACTCCGCTAGGAAAACGCTTCAGTATTAAAGGCTCTGCGGGACCGTTTATCGAAGTGGTGGGTGTAGTTCAGGACGGTAAGTATAAGAATGTCGTTGAGACGCCAACGCCCTTTTTCTATTTGCCGCTGAGCCAGGTTTACGTCGATTTTCGCACCGTCCACGTGCGAACGTCGCTGCCGCCGGAAAAACTGCAACGCGATATTGAATCCAACCTCCACGCGCTGGCTCCGGACATCCCTGTGCGGGAAATGCAAACGATGACCCAGGCGCTGCAGGGCCTCAACGGATTTTTCCTTTTCCGGTTCGGCGCGCAATTGACGACCACGATGGGCCTGCTCGGACTAATTTTGGCGGTGGTGGGAGTTTACAGCGTGGTGTCGTACGCCGCCGTGCAACGAACCCATGAAATCGGAATTCGTATGGCGTTGGGAGCTGCGCCGCGAGATATCCTGCGGATGGTATTGCGACAAAGTGTGGTGATCGTTGGGGTCGGCTTGGCAGTCGGCTTGGCGGCTGCGTTTGCCGGAACCCGCGTCATTGCCAGCTTCATTGTGGGAGTGCGACCCACGGATGCGTTCACCTTCGTGACGGTCGTGGCCCTGTTGGCGGTGGTTGCTTTGGTGGCCTGCTGGATACCGGCGCGGCGTGCCACGCGAGTCAGTCCGCTGGTCGCGCTGCGCTACGAATAAGGATTCTGCTGCATCATCATCACACCCGCGATTGTTTGGGCTACCGCGCCGCCCGTTAACCAGCAACTCCTTTCTTCTGAGGCTTGCAGTCGCCTGTCCAAACCCTTAGGAAATCGTCTAACCCGCTAAGAACTGGAACTTTTTGGGATGTAGCACGTATTGATGTACAGGTTGCGAGTGCCGAGCTTCGTGCGAGGGGTTTTATGTCCATGAACGGGAATAGCTTAACCAACGGAAAAAATGGGAAGAAACGCCGCCGCAGGATTATCTGGATGGTAGCGATTCTGGTAGTGCTGTGTGCCGGGGGATATGGCGTGATGGCGGCGCTGCGGCCGAGCCACGAGATCGATCCTTCCAAGCTCGCGACGGTGGAACGTGGCGACCTTGCGCGAGTGGTGGTGGCTACTGGAAAAATTCAGCCGTTGTCGAAAGCGGAGATTAAATCTAAAGCCAGTGGCATCGTGAAAAAGATTTATGTCGACTATGGCGACCGCGTGAAGACCGGGCAAATTTTGGCGGAATTGGACAAAGTTCAACTCGAAGCGGCGCAACGTGCGGCCAAAGCAAATTTGCAGGCGGCGGAGGCGGCGCGCAATTCGTCAATGGCGGCGCTGGAGCGCAATAAAGTGGATGCCGAGGGCCCGGATGTGCCGTTCCTGAAACTGACCCAGGAGCGCGCGGAACACGAGTTCAGCGAAGGTGTAGTGTCGAAGTCAGTGGTCGAGGATTCAGAGAAAAATTATCGCATGGCGTTGAACAAGCAAGCCAGCGCGCAGGCGGCCCTGGCAGTCGCGCATGCGGACATCGCCAAGGCCGAGGCGCAAGTGGCGCAGTCACGCGCGGCGCTGGATAACGCCGAAGAAGACCTGCGCAACTCCACGATAGTGAGCCCGATTGATGGCTTGGTTCTTTCGCGGGACGTGAACGTTGGCGACGCCGTCAGCTCCATTTTAATTTTGGGTTCGCAGGCCACGCCCATCATGACCTTGGGCGATGTAAGCGAAGTGTACGTGCAGGGAAAAGTGGATGAAGCGGATATCGGCAAAGTTTATTTGAACCAGCCCGCGCGCATCGTCGTTGAATCCTTCAAAGATAAGAAATTTAACGGCAAGGTCACCAAGATTTCGCCTTTGGGCAAAGAGAAAGACAACGTCACAACTTTCGAGGTGCGCGTCTCCATTCAGAATTCCACGCTGGAACTCAAAGCCAACATGAGCGCCAACGCGGAAATCATGTTGGAAGAAAAGAAGAACGTGCTGATGGTTCCGGAGGCCGCGCTGATTTATGACAAAGAGCGCAAAGCGCAGGCGGAAATTCCCGACGCCAAAGGCGAAAACGGAAAGAAAAAAGTAAACGTGAAACTGGGGATTTCGAACGGAGTGAAGACCGAAATTCTTGAAGGATTAAATGAGAAGCAGCAAGTGATTCTGCAGTAGCCATCAATAAAGGCGGCCCGCTTTGTCATTCCAGGATTTGCTGAAGGATACGCTCAGCACGCTGTGGGCGCACAAACGCAGAACGATGCTGACCATGTTTGGCATCGCATGGGGAATTATCTCCATCACCGTGATGGTGGCCGCTGGTGAAGGTCTCGGCAAAGGAATCCAGGCAAATCAGGAGACATTCGGAAAAGACGTGATGATCGTCTTTGCCGGGCGCACCAGTATGCAAGCCGGAGGCACGCGCTCCGGCCGGGCGCTGCATTGGGGCGAACAGGATTACGTGCAGGTGGCTGCGGAATCGCCCGCATGCAAATACGTGATGCCGGAGCTGGGCAACAGTGTGCAGGTGCACAGCCTTTATAACAGCGGAAGCATTAATACCGTTGGATCGCTGCCGGAATTTACCGAGATTCGCAGCATCGCGGTGGCGCAAGGGCGTTTTTACAATCACGAAGACAATTCCGAAGCGCGCAATGTAGCCTTTTTGGGTAGCGACACAAAAAAACAACTTTTTTCTGATCACGAAGCGGTGGGCCAGCAGGTGTGGATGAACGAGATCCCCTACTCCGTGATCGGGATAATGAAATCCAAAGACCAAAACTCCAGCTACGATGGAATGGACACCCGCAAAATTTTTATTCCCTACAACACCATGCGTCGCGATTTTCCTACGAAAGCGCCCGGGGTAGAGCACACCATTGACCGCCTGCTGGTGGCGCCAAAATCTCTACTGACCCATCCGGATTGTTTACGGCAAATTCGGCGTTCGTTAGGACGTTTGCACAATTTCGATTCCCGCGATAAGGAAGCCGCGGGAATCTGGGACACGGTAAAAAATGCGGAAGCCAACCGCATGATTATCGTGGGAATGGAATTGTTCATGGGCGCGGTGGGAATTGCCACGCTATTTCTCGGCGGGCTCGGCGTGATGAACGTGATGCTCGTATCGGTGCGGGAACGAACGCGCGAAATTGGCGTACGCATGGCGTTGGGCGCCACTCGCAGATCGATACTGCGGCAGTTTTTCATGGAAACCGTGATCGTAGTAGCGCTGAGCGGCGGGACGGGCCTTCTAGTGTCATACGGATTTTGTGCGTTGGTAAACCTCTTGCCCATGCCGCCGTTTTTCGCCGGATTGCTGGCCAGTTGGAAATTGGGAGCGCTATCGGTGAGCTTGTTGGGCCTGATTTCCGTTTTGTCGGCGCTTTACCCCGCGAATCGCGCAGCATCCGTCGATCCCATCGAAGCGCTGCGGTTTGAGGCGGGCGGCTAATATGTTCCTCGAAATATTTCGCGAAGCATGGGCCGCATTGGGACGCAATCCAGTGCGGAGCCTCCTGACCATGACCGGAATTTCCTGGGGCATCGTGGCGGTAACGCTGCTGTTGAGTTATGGCTCGGGATTTCGCAACGTGTTGATGTACACGTTCGAAGTATTCGGCAAGGGCGCGGTGGTTTGCTGGCCGGGCACCACCAGCGAGCAGGCTGGCGGCGAGCGTGCCGGGAAAGCGGTGCGCTTCGAACAGGAAGACGCCGATTGGGTGAAAGCGCAATCGCCGCTGGTAAAGCGCGTGACGCTGGAGAGCGTGAAATTCAAGGGTATTTCGCACGAGGAGCGATTGTCGGATACTGCGATTCGCGGCGTTTATCCCGAATATGGCGAGATGCGCAACGAAGTGCCGCTCGAAGGCCGATGGATTTCGCAGGAAGATATTGCGGAGCGCAGGCGCGTGGCGTTCCTCGGCGCGCTTCTACGGAAAAAACTCTTCAGCGGCACGCCGGCAATTGGCGAAGCCGTGCGCATCAACGGTGTGAAATTTACCGTCATCGGCACGATGGACACAAAATTTTCCGATAGCAATTATTTTACGAGTGATGATGAATCCGCCTTCATTCCCTACACCGCAGCGTCGGACTTGTGGGACGCACGTTATGCCAGCGTGATGTTATTTGAGCCTGTGGCGCCAAATTTTGAAGCTGATGCCATGCAGCAGGTCCGTGCAGCAGTGGCCAGCCGCCAACATTTTTCCGCGGGCGACAAGCGCGCTATTCAAATGTTCGGCCGCATGGAATTCAAGCCCATTTATGATGGAATCACCATTGGGATTCAGGCGCTACTGTTTTTTGTGGGCGCATTGACACTGGGCATCGGCGGCATCGGGGTGATGAACATTATGCTCGTGTCGGTGGAGGAGCGCGTCAAAGAGATTGGTTTGCGGCGCGCGCTGGGAGCAAAAAAATCGCATATTCGCAGCCAATTCCTGTTGGAAGCGCTGGTGATGACCTTGGCGGCGGGCGTGGTTGGCATGCTGCTTTCGGGCGTCATTACCGCCGCGATCGGCACTCTGCCGTTTCTAGGGCCTGCTTACGAAGACGATTCTGGCAAGGTCGATATTCACCTGACGCTATCGGTGGTCACCATGATGTTGTCGACCGGAATTCTGATTGTGGTGGGAGTGATCAGCGGGTGGTTGCCTGCGATGCAGGCTGCGAAACTGGATCCCGTGGAAGCGTTGCGCTACGAATAAATTATCGCCGCTAAAAAGTTAGCCGCTAAGTCTGACCCAGGATAGCGTCGAAGTAGCGTAGCATTTCGGCGCTGTCCCATTGCTGTTCGCCAATGAATTTGCGGGCGATTTTGCCGTGGCGGTCGATGATATAGGTTTCGGGATATATCGATGTGCCGTAGTCGGCCGCGGATTTCTTGGTGGCGTCGCGATAAGTAGGAAAAATCACCGATTGATCCTTCAGGAACTTCTCATACGCGGCGACATCTTCGTCGACACTTACGCCCAAGACCATTCCACCGCGTGAATCGATATATTTTTCCAGCCGGTTGAGCGCGGGTGTTTCTGCAACACAGGGCGGGCACCACGTGGCCCAAAAGTTGAGCACCACGACTTTGCCCTTCAAATCGGAGAGATGTTCGGACTTGCTTGCCAGCGTAAGCGGAAAATCCAGAGCCGGCTTTCCCGCAATCGACGCTTCGCCCTGGCGATAGCTGGGCATGGCGAATAACACCAAAATGCCCGCGGCAATGGCCACCGCAGTCCAGGCCGCGATTCTTCGCACCAGAGGCATGACCGTTATAATAGCCTATCTTCAGATTGTATGTGACTGTGTCGGGCCGCCCGCGAATGCCCACTGAACACAACATGCCGCTCAATTCGTCAGCGCCAGCCAGCACCGAGAGCGTAATCGCGCCCTCTGTCGCGTCGCCGCGCGCCCCCGGCGGAATTACCGCGATCGTGCCGGCGAGGGATGAAGAGGCGGTCATTGCCGCCTGTGTCGAATCGCTGGCAAAACAAAGTGAAATTACTGAGATTGTGGTAGTGAATGATCAGTCGTCGGATAAGACCGCTGCTATCGTCCGCGACCTGGCCACACGAATCACCAAGTTGCGATTGCTGGAGGCGCGGGAACCGCCCCCCGGTTGGGTCGGCAAGAATAATGCCGTAACCATTGGCGCACGCAACGCTGCAAGCGAGTGGCTATTGTTTACGGACGCGGACGTGGAACTCCGAGACGGCGCCACGGCTCGCGCGTTACAAATCGCACAGGAAACACAGGCCGCGTTAGTTTCCTTCTCGCCGGAACAGATCACCAAAAAATGGTACGAAAGGGCGCTAATACCGTTTGTATATTGTAGACTCGCGCGGCGATTTTCCTATCTCGCTGTAAATGATCCGAAATCGGCGGCGGCTGCAGCCAACGGGCAGTTCTTGCTGATAAGGCGGGACGTTTACGAAGCTGTGGGCGGCCACGCGCGATTTGCGTTAGAGGTTTTGGAAGATGTGACGCTGGCCGCGGCGGTAAAAGCTGCCGGTCACCGCTTATGGTTCGGCCCGGGGAAGGGAATAGTCCGCGCGCGAATGTACCGCACCTTCCGCGCGATGTGGGAGGGTTGGACGAAAAATCTCTATCGCTTGATGGGAGGAACGCCTTGGAAGGCGTTTCGCGAAGGCGAATCGGCATTTCCCTGGATACCACTAGTGGTAATTTTGCTGGGAATCAAATTTCCGATCGCGATGTTCGCAGGAGTGTTGCTGTTGGTGTTGCGCCAGATGAACTACGGGACAGAGCTGGTTCGTAACCAATATCCTTTTGCGTTCATCATCTACTATATACCCGCGGCCTTTTTGTATGCAGGCGTGCTGGCGTCGTCCTACCGCAGTAATGCGCGGGGCAAGGTACAGTGGAAGGGTCGCGAATACAGTACGGAGTCCCGCGAGGCACAAAAAGTAACAAAATAAAGACAAATCATGGTCCTGATTACACGCAGAATCGAGTTTTCAGCTTCGCATGTCTACAATAATCCGAAGCTTTCTCCGGAAGAGAATCGGCGCATTTTTGGGAAATGCAATAATCCGCACGGCCATGGACATAACTACACGCTGGAAGTTACCGTGGCTGGCGAACCGGATCCAGTGACCGGGATGGTGCTGGACTTGAAAGGGTTGAAAGAAATTCTTGAACGCGAAGTGATGCAACGCATGGATCACCGGCATCTGAATCACGAGGTTCCTGAGTTAGCCGGGCAGATCCCCACTTGCGAAAATATCGCGCGGGTAATCTGGAATTTGCTGGAGCCAAAAATAAAACAGGGCTCGTTGCACCATGTGCGATTGTACGAGTCGCCGGATTTGTTCGCGGACTGCTTTCGCAATGGAGCCCCGGGAAACCGAGGAAATATTTGATGGGCGCGAGCGCTAATTGGCCGGAGCTGAAGATTGAACTGGGGCGGCGCTACCATTTTTCCGCGTCCCATCGGCTGCACACCGCGCATCTAAGCGAAGAGGAGAATAGCCGGGTCTTTGGCAAGTGCAATAACCCGTTTGGCCACGGGCATAATTACGTGCTGGAAGTGAGCGTTTCCGGTAAGGTCGATCCCGCGACGGGAATGATCGCCAACCTGGCCGAGCTGGATAGTTTTGTGGAGCGCGCGGTGCTGCAAGTGTTTGATCACAAATCGTTGAACGAAGATGTGGCGGCTTTTCAAGAAAAAGTGCCCACCACGGAAAATTTGTGTATCGACATTTATAACCGGCTGAAGAGTTTCTCGCATGCCAAGCTGGAACGGGTGCGCATCGAAGAAACCCGCAATAACAGTTTTGAATATGCGGGCGAAGGGTTTGCGCGAGTCCCCGCCGCAAGTGCTGCGGAAAAGGAGCTAAGGTGAGCGAACCTGGCGAAGAGCTGTTGCTGCACGAACCGAAAGCGAAAGGAGAAAATATCGCGGCACTGGTGCGCAAGATGATCTCCATTATTGGAGAAGATCCCAACCGCGAGGGATTGCGCAAGACTCCCGAGCGATTTGAGAAGGCGCTGAAGTTTCTAACCAGCGGCTATCACCAGAACGTGGAGCACATCCTGAATGGCGCGACCTTCAGCGTGGCCTACGATCAAATGGTCATCGTGAAGGACATCGAGTTTTTTAGTTTGTGCGAACATCATTTGCTGCCGTTTTTTGGCAAATGCCACGTGGCGTATTTGCCGAATAAAAAGGTCATCGGCCTCAGCAAAGTCGCGCGGCTCGTCAATATGTTTGCGCGAAGACTACAGATCCAGGAACGCCTTACCAGCCAGATCGCGCAGGCCATTGAAGAAAGAATCAGCCCTGAAGGCGTGGGCGTGATTATCGAAGCGCGTCACTTGTGCATGCAGATGCGTGGCGTCGAAAAGCAGCATGGCCAAGCGGTCACCAGCGCAATGTTGGGGGCGTTTCGCCACAACAAGGAAACACGAGACGAGTTTTTGTCGCTGGCAAAAAAGCGCCAATCCTGACTTTTATCCAGAAAAACATTCATGAATTGCTGCTGCGCCTCGGCACGGCAGCAGAATTTGATTTATTTGAAAGGGAATGCTGATGAGTGAACAAAATAAGGGCAAGATAGCGCTGGTAACCGGCGGGAATCGCGGAATTGGGCTGGAAACGGTGAAACAACTAGCTCAGCAGGGCATGCATGTGCTATTGGGGGCGCGAAACGAAGCGAAGGGGTTGGAAGCCGCGAAGAAATTGAAAAGCGAAGGGCTGGATGTTGAGTTCATCCTGCTGGACGTGGACGACGAGAAAACTCATGCGCAGGCGGCGAAAACGATTGAGAAAAAATTTGGAAAGCTGGATGTGCTGATAAATAACGCCGGAATCCTGATTGATGAAAAGGGTGAAGGCGGATTTGTACCCACCAGCAAAACCTCGACGGCAATATTTCGTAAAACATTTGACACCAATTTTTTTAATATTATTGCACTGACGCACGCGCTGCTCCCGCTAATCAAAAAATCGCCTGCCGGTCGAATTGTGTTTCTCTCTAGCGGGTTGGGGTCTCTGACTTTGCATAGCGATCCTAAATCGCCAATTTATAATTACAAGCCGACGGCCTATGACATTTCAAAAACGGCGCTGAATGGTTACGCAGTGCATCTGGCGTACGAATTGAAAGACACGCCGATAAAGGTGAACGTCGCGCATCCGGGTTCGGTGGTCACCGACATGAATGCCAACGGTAATTTGCAGGTGGATGAGGGAGCGAAAACGTCAGTGGACCTGGCCACGCTTCCCAATAACGGCTACAACGGGAAGTTTATTCATCTTGGCAAAGAACTGCCCTGGTAAGCAGCGTATCGTAACGATCGCTTCGGTCAAGCGGACTTAGACGATTTAGTTCTAGCGGTTTTTTTATCGCGATTGCGCGAGCGGCGGACGCGGTCGCGGTTACCGCAGGTGCGATCATTGCACCAGCGGCGGGTGTTGGCTTTGGTCCGATCGTAAAATATCCACTTACATCCTTCATTAGGGCAATACTTCAGGCGGTCCGGACGATTCCGCGCTAGCATTTCCGCGAAGGAAGCGGCGATGCGCGAAAGTATCCATGGCCACCCTGGATGCAGGGGGACAAGCTCGGAGTGCACTCCATTTTGGTGCTGGAACAGTTTTACGCGCACCGGTACGTTTAAATAGGAATTAAGAGCATTTAAATCGCGCTCGTCGAGTGCCTCGCCGGCAATTAGTTTTTCGGCCATTCGTCGCAGAAGAGTGCGCAGTGCGATGAGTTGGGGCAGAGGGGCAGGGGGAGGTGGAGGCGGCGCTAGATTCCAATGTTTCACGATGTGAGCAGGCCACGATGGGTCTTGCAAGCGGTCGGTGAGCTTGCCATAGCCATTCCATTCGAGAGAGTTGGCTAAATCGATCCAAGCGTAGTCCTTCCCGAAGCCCAGAGCGAGGTAATTGTCGGCGTTTTGTTTCATGACCTTTGCTTCTTGTAATGTGTTAATTTCATTTGACCCGTTACACGCGATACGCTAGTCTAAGTGTGTAATGAGTGTAACACCGATAGGGCGTTACGCAAATTTTGATAATGCAGGCCAGGTGAAATGACATGAGTGCCCCGACAATGTCCGCGACCATCGCAAAACCTCCGGTGCTGGTGGAAGGCGTCACGCTTTCCAAGGAAACCGCCGCTTCAAACCGTTTACTGATCATCTTTTGTTTTTTCGCTATTTACACCATTTGGGGTTCGACCTATCTGGCCATCCGCTACGCCGTGGAAACCATACCGCCGCTATACGCAGCGGGAATCCGGCATCTCGTATCCGGCACGATTTTGCTGTTGTGGTGCTTCGTGAAAAAAGTACGCCCGACTGCGTCGCAAATTCGCAGCGGTGTGATTCTCGGTATTTTGTTTTTCCTGCTTGGTCATGGACCTCTGCACTGGGCGGAGACCCGAGTACCCTCAGGGCTCGCATCCTTGCTGGTGGCTACCGAGCCTATCTTTGTTTTCTTCCTCGCCGCTCTGGCTGCTAAGCGCTGGCAATCCAGCTGGAAAATATTCGCTGGCGTCTTTCTGGGGCTGGCCGGCGTGGGGCTGCTCGTGGGCCGAACCACACTTACGTCCAGCCCCGGAATGATTGTTGCATCGCTGGCCATTTTGTTTGGGGCGCTCTCGTGGTCGGCGGGAATTATCTATGCACGCAAATCGGATTTGGCCGGTCATCCGCTGCTCATGACCGCTCTCTCGTCGCTTTCCGGTGGAATTCTGTTGTTCACCAGCGCGACGATCTTTGGTGAATGGCGCGGCTTTTCGTTTAGTTCCGTGACGGCGCGCTCGTGGGAAGCGTTGGCATACCTCGTGGTGTTTGGGTCGCTGGTAGCCTTCAGCGCTTACAACTGGTTGCTGGAACGCTACTCACCGACGCTGGTAGCTACGCACACTTACGTCAATCCGGTGGTTGCGGTGCTGTTGGGATGGATGCTTGCAGGCGAGAAGGTGACGCTCAACGTCGGGATAGCTGCGGCGATGGTGATTGGCGCGGTGGTCCTCGTTGATCGAGGCACCGCGCCAAATCCTGAAGGGCGAAAGCTAATAGAGCGCGAAGAGTAAACCAAGACCCAGGTTCATACCTCAAAGGCGAACCTGGGCTACCCACCACCTCTTAACATCGAATACCTTGAAATAATTTCTACTTGGTGATGTCTACGGATGCGCGTGTCTTCTCCCATTCGACGCGCATGGTACAGCCGGGTCCCGTGTTGTCAAAAGTAATCGTGAAATTTTCCATAGGTGACGGCAGCGTGGAAGTCTTCATGTCAACGCGCGCGAGATCCGAATCCGGCCCAGCATACTTAGTGCCCCACTCGCCGGTTTTTTTGCTGATGACCAGTTTCCACTTATCCGCATTGGGAACGGCGAAGAGTGTGTAGCTGCCGGCGGGAACTTTAGTGCCACCCACGGTGACGTCCGAACTGACTACAAACGTCGTGGCTTCGTTAGCGCCGAGCCGCCACACTTCTCCATAGGGAACCAGTCCGCCAAAGATTTTGCGGCCCTTGGCGCGTGGGCTGGAATAATCAACGGTGACGGTTGCGGCATCGCCCAAAGAGCAAGTCGCTTTGGCCGGGGGACTGGGCCTCGCGGCTTTATCCTGGGGGCTGGGGGCTTGCTGCGCAAACGTAAGCGAAGCAAAAAGCAGCAGACTGAGACCCTTTGCGGCTGTGCGTATGTTCATTTTTCTCTCCTGATGGCCGATTAGACGGGCCGAAGTGGCGAAAGCATTGAACCTAATTTACGGTCTGGAAGCAAGCAGCGATGTGTGAACGATTCATTTGCTTACCCTCTGAACCTGCAGAGTGTCAGGATCGCGTCTCGGGCACGCGTTCGGAGCCTCCGGCAAATATTAGCAATTCTTTACAGTTTTATTAGTATTGTGTTAGCCTGATTGAGTTGAAGAGAAGAGGAAAATTTTCAGGGGACTGACGGAGAGAGGCACTTGAGCGAGCTTAAGGCAGTGTTGATCGAGCAATATCGCACTCACATTAAAGACACAGGATCACCGGAAGTGCAAATTGCGCTGCTGAGCGAGCGGATCAACTATCTGACGACGCATCTCAAGTCGCACGTCAAAGACCACGCATCACGTCGCGGTTTGATTATGATGGTAAACAAACGCCGGCGGCTGCTGGACTATCTCAACCGCCGCGACCCGGATCGGTACCGCGAGATTGTTGAACGTCTTAGCCTGCGCAAGTAACCGCCTTGGAAGTGCGGGGAGTTCGGGGCGGCATCCGCAACGCAATCGCGAAGTGACAAATTCCACAGGGAGTCTGTCTGCCGGTAGTGTGAGCTTTCCGGCTCGAATGCGCCTGAGCGCGGATAAGGCTGGATTTTAACCAGTTTTCGCGGTGTTGTCCGTTGAAGTTTTGCAAGTCCCACAAAGCGTTCGACCACCTCTTTTCTTCTTAACCGGTCGCCTCGATGGCCGGCCAACTGCCAGCAGAGGAAGTTTTACGCGCAGCCGTGCAACGGCTGACGCTTTTTGCAATGCTTTGCGCGAACGCGAAGCTAAAGGAAAGAATAAATGTCTGAACAGTCACACACTCCCGCACCACACCAGGTAACCGTTGAAGTCGGCGGGCGTCCGCTGATATTGGGAACCGGAAAAGTCGCCAAGCAAGCCAACGGCGCGATTATGGCGCGCTACGGCGATACCATCGTATTAACCACTGCTTGCATGGCACCCACCGCGAATGATCGCGACTTTCTGCCATTGACCGTGGATTACCGAGAAAATACCTATTCGGCGGGAAAGATTCCTGGAGGATTTTTTAAGCGAGAAGGGCGCCCATCCGAAAAGGAAATTTTGACTTCGCGGCTGATCGACCGCCCCATGCGCCCGCTATTCCCCGAGTCATGGCGCAACGAAACACAGATTGTCAGCATGGTGTTGTCGGCGGACAGCGACAACGATCCCGACGTGATCGCGGTAACCGGGGCTTCCGCAGCTTGCTATTGCTCGGACCTGCCGTTTGAGAAGCCCGTCGCCTGCGTACGCGTAGGCCTGCTCGACGGCCAACTGGTTGCCAACCCGACCGTAGCGGATCAGAAAAAAAGTTTGATGAACATTGTGATTGCTGGAACGGAAGACGCCATCGTGATGGTGGAGTCCGGCGCATTGGAAGTTTCTGAAGAGGCCGTCGTTGATGCGCTCGAATTCGGCCACGCGCAAATCAAAAAGATCGTGGGAGCCATCAAAGAGCTGCACGCGCAACTAAAGATAAAGAAAGTCACGGTTCCCCCCCTGCCGTTCGACGAATCTCTCTACAAGGAAATCGAAAAGAAGTACGGCGCGAAATTGCATGACGCGGTGAACACCGAGAAGCACCCCAAAAAAGAAAGCTACCTGCTGATCGATGCGATCAAGGATGAGCTCAAAGAATCGATCCCGGAAGATCAGGAAGAAAAGCGCGTTTTGGCCAAGCGAGCTTTTGACCGCTTGCGCGAGAATATTTTCCGCGACGACGTATTGAACAAGCGCCGGCGTCCGGATGGACGAAGCTTCGACCAGATCCGTCACATTTCGTGCGAAGTTGGTTTGCTGCCACGCGTGCATGGTTCCGCATTGTTTACTCGCGGTGAAACCCAAGCGCTGGCCACTCTCACGCTGGGCACCAAGGAAGATATGCAGCGCCAGGACCTGCTCTTTGCGCAGGACCAATTCAAGCGCTTCATGCTGCACTACAATTTCCCTCCGTTCAGCGTAGGCGAAGTTAAATTCCTGCGCGGTCCCGGACGACGTGAAATCGGTCACGGAGCTTTGGCAGAACGCGCGCTTTCGAGCTTGCTGCCACCCGAGGCGGATTTCCCCTACGCCATGCGCCTGGTCTCGGACATTCTGGAATCGAATGGGTCGTCATCGATGGCCACCGTTTGCGGAGGCTCTCTGGCCTTGATGGATGCGGGCGTGCCGCTGAAGGCTCCATGCGCGGGAATCGCTATGGGCCTGGTGGTCGGCGAAGACATGAAGTATTCGATCCTGACGGATATTGCCGGAGCGGAAGATCATTACGGCGATATGGACTTTAAAGTAGCGGGAACGCGGGACGGAATCACCGCGCTGCAAATGGACATCAAAGTCTTGGGCATCAGCATCGCCATGATGCGTGAAGCGCTGGCACAGGCCAAAAAAGCGCGTTTGCAGATCCTGGACACCATGGAAAAGACGCTCAGTGAAGGCCGCACGCAGATTTCGGCTTTCGCGCCGCGCTTGTTCAAGCTGAAGATTCCGCAAGACAAGATCCGCGACCTGATCGGGCCGGGCGGCAAGAAAATCAAGTCCATCATAGAAACTACGGGTGTGAAGATCGACGTGCTGGAAGACGGCACCGTGCACATCTTCTCCACCAGCGGAGCAGGCGGCGATGCCGCTTTGCAAATGGTGCGGGACATTACCGCCAGCGCCGAAATTGGCAAGACCTACCTTGGCAAGGTTGTACGCCTCGCAGAGTTTGGCGCCTTCGTGGAACTCTTCCCCGGAACCGACGGATTGCTGCACATCAGCGAAATCTCAGAGCATCGCATCCGCGACGTTCGCGATGAGCTGAAACTTGGCGACCAGGTTCTGGTCAAGGTGCTCTCCATCGAGGGCAACAAGGTGCGCTTGTCTCGCAAAGCCCTGATTAAGGAAGCTCGCGAAAAGCAGCAGAAAGCTGCGGGCGCAGGAGCAACAACTACAACAACAACGGAAGACGACGGCAACGAGACCAATTCCAATATTTCCGAGTAATCTCTGAAAGGGGATTAATTTAAAAGACCGGCGATGTTCGCGGGTCTTTTTTTGGTTTCGAGGTAGCTGTGAGCCTGACACGCTCACAAAGTTTTTGCCAAACGATGCTGCAGGCTAATTTTGCGCGCCGGACTGCGGGCAGTGCACGGCGTCGAGCGCGCCCCACAGCGCGTTGAGCGCGTCATCTGTGGTGGCCATGATTTCTTCGGAATCACCGTCAGCGTGTTGCTCAAGCCAGTTGCGCCATGCCGCGCGATGCGCCTTGTCAGCTTCTTCGTGCACGGTGAAGTAGGCCAACGCCTCCGGATTAGTGACGCCGTAGAAGGACTTCAGCCCTTCGATCTTGGTTGTGGCAATCTCCGGAACTTGAGACTCGTAGGCGTATAGCGCAGCAACCGCTTCAGCCACGGGGCGATCGCCGCAAATCTCGCGGTAGGTTTGCACCACCGCTTGGGTGCCGGGAAGCGACGGGCAGTAAGTGATGTCGTCTTCCGGAACGCCGAGCGCGATTGCGAAATCTCGCCATAGTTTTGGATGCGAGCCGTTTGGATCTTCTTCCTCGGCAAGATTTTCTTCCACCAGTTTGCGGAGGTCGCCGTCCGTACGGGCCGCGAGCACACGAAGGTGCGCCGGAAAAGCTTCGACGTGCCGGTAATACTGCGAGGCATACAACTGAAGGGCTTTGCGCGAAAGTTTGCCAGCCTGCCAATCCTGGTAGAACGGGTGCTTGAGCAGGTTCTTCGCTGCGATGGCGGTGTCAAGTCGGGGAAGCAGTTCGCTGTTGGACATGGTGCCTATCCTCCGAGGCGGAGCAGCGCGGGTCAAACAAAGCCGCGCGCAGGCCACGATCAAAACGTGCCGCATTGTAGCAAAAATCGCCTCGGATTGCTTTAGGGTGGAAGATTGAGGGGCAACTAACTATCGAGTGTGAGCCGCTCTTTACGGCGCATTGTTTTGCGGCCGACCGAAGGTTCGAGCCCCTGAATACTAGCTCATTCATAATATTCGCCTTGACAAGTACTCAGTGAACGAGCATAAACTCCGACCCGGGTTCCTTGGGGACGTGGGCAGGCCGGATTTCCGGACTCCGAGCGTCGCGCGCCCTGCGCGACATCCTGGGAAACGATCCGTCTTGTTCCTTCCATAGTTTGTCTCCACTGGTCCTGTATCACTTCGCTTTGATAACTGCTCGACCTACGCA
>Ga0210394_10000649_pt1 | contig 68294 bp, 64 predicted proteins | sample IncBWC12MmetaG_FD_160121 | JGI IMG/M metagenome (GOLD analysis project Ga0210394, IMG submission 160121) | Forest soil microbial communities from Barre Woods Harvard Forest LTER site, Petersham, Massachusetts, United States - Inc-BW-C-12-M | ecosystem: Environmental > Terrestrial > Soil >... | reverse complement strand
CGGGCGTTTCGACGGCGCGGCCGCCATCGAGATCAACGACTTCGGCGCAACTCCGGGTGTGGTGATGCTGCGGCTCGAGCAGGCGGTGGAGAGCCTGACGCCGTGATCGCGCTGCCGGCAAGCTTCATCGAGCTCACGGCGCGCGAGCGGGCCCGCGTCATTCTCGATGCCGGCTCGTTTCGCGAGCTGCTCGGTCCCTTCGAGCGGCTGAAATCGCCATGGCTGCCGCTGCAGGAGGTGGTCGCGCAGGCCGACGACGGCGTGGTCGTCGCGCGCGGCCGCATCGCCGGCCACCGGGCCGCGGTGGCGGCGATCGAAGGCGCCTACCAGGGCGGCAGCATCGGCGAGGTGTCCGGCGCCAAGATCGCCGCGGCACTCGAGCTCGCGGTGCGCGACTGTGAGCGCGGCGCGCCCGTGCGCATGGTGCTGCTGCTCGAGACCGGCGGAGTGCGCCTGCAGGAAGCCAACCTCGGGCTGGCGGCGATCGCCGAGATCCACGCGGGGATCGTCGCCCTGCGCCGCCACGTGCCGGTCATCGGCGTCGTGGCGGGCGAAGTGGGCTGCTTCGGCGGCATGTCGCTCGCCGCGGCGCTGTGCAGCCGCCTCATCGTGACGCGGCAGGCGCGTCTCGGCATGAACGGGCCCGAGGTGATCGAGCAGGAAGCGGGCATCGGCGAGCTGGACGCGAGCGATGCGCCGCTGGTGTGGAGCCTGATGGGCGGCGCGCAGCGCTACGCCACGGGGCTCGCCGACGCGCTGGTGGAGGACGACGCGGCGCAGATCGCCCGGGAAGTGCGCGCCGCTTTCGAGCGGCCGCCGGCGGCGCGCACCACCGAGGTGGAGCGTTACCGTCAGCGCCTCGCGGCGATCGATCCGCAGCATCCGCCGACGGCCGAAGGCCTGCGCCGGCTGTGGTCCGCCGAGGGCTCGCGATGAGCGCGCCGCCTTCCACCCGCGGACTGCGCTGGTTTAAGGCGCTCACCGGCGAGGAAGGCCTGGTGCCCGGCGCACCCCGCACTGTGCGGGTCGCCGACGCGCGCATCGGCGGGGATCTCGCGCGCTGCATCGCGGTGGTCGCCGATGCCGCCAACCGCTTCCCGCGCGCGCGTGCCGGCGAGCTTGGCATTGACGAGGCCTGGACGCTCGCGCAGCAGGTGCGGCGCACGCTCGCGGAGCCAACCGCCGGTCCGCCGCGCCCGCTGCTGGCCATCGTCGACGTCAGCAGCCAGGCCTATGGACGCCGCGAAGAGCTGCTCGGCATCCATCTGGCGTGTGCGGCTGCCGTTGACGCCTACGCCAGCGCGCGCCTCGCGGGTCATCCGCTGATCGCGCTGCTGGTCGGCAAGGCCATGTCGGGCGGCCTGCTCGCGCACGGCTACCAGGCGAACCGCATCCTGGCGCTCGATGCCGCCGCGGTGCAGGTGCACGCCATGAGCCAGGAGGCGGCGGCGCGCATCACGCGCCGCACGGTGGAGGAGCTCGGCGAGCTCGGTGAGCGCATCGTGCCGATGGCGTACGACATCCGCTCCTTCGCGCGCCTGGGGCTGCTGTGGCGCCTGATCGAGGGCGTGAATGCCGAGGCACCGGCGGCGGCGGACGTCGAGCGGGTGCGCACCGCACTGGCGGAAGCCATCGCCGATGCGCGCGCGGCGCCCCCCGATCTGCGCCAGCGACTGCAGTCGGCGGAGGCACGCACCCTGCGGGCGGCATCGCTCAGCGTGCGGCAGCGTCTGGCCGCGCAATGGGACGAGGCCTGAAGGTGCGCACCCACACTCTGCTGCGTATCAGCAGCGCGGCGGCACTGCGCAGCGAGGCACCTGCGCCGGCGTGGCTCAGCCCGCGGCTGCAATATGCGCCGTGGGTCGTCGTACGGCGGGCCGAGCAGCGCGCGGGATGGATTCCGGTCGGCGTGCGCGGCGCGCGCCGTGCAGAGCGCTTCGCGGCGTGGCTGCGGTGCGAGGCGGTGCTCGAGTCAGTGACCGCGGTGGCGCTGGCACGCCGGCGCGGCTGGAGTGGCCATGCGCGTGCGGCGCGGGTGCCGGCACTCGCCGCGCTCGATGTTGTCGAGTCGCTCCTGGCCGCCCGGCAGCTGGCGGGGCGCTGGGGACCTGCGGGCAGCGTGGCGTTCGAGCTGGCGAGCGGCTGCGCGACGGCCACGGTGCACAGCGACCTGGATCTGATCCTCGAGCCCGCCGGGCCATTCACCTGCGCGGCGGCCGCACAGCTCGTGCGCGAGCTCGGCGCGCTCGCGGTGTGCACCGACGTGCTGCTCGAGACGCCGCACGGCGCCATGGCGCTCACTGAGTTTGCGCGGGGCCGGCCGCCTTACCTGTTGCGTACGCCGCGGGGCGCCTGCCTGGGAAGCGATCCCTGGGCGGATGCGGTCGCGGCGGCCTGATGCGGGTCGCGCTGCTCTTCCCGGGTCAGGGTGCGCAGCGGCCGGGTTTGCTCGGGCGTCTGCCGGCGACCGAGGCGGTGCGCGCAACGCTCGCCGAGGCGCAGCAGGTGCTCGGCGGCGCGCTCGCCGGGCTCGATAGCGAGGCGGCACTGGAATCGACCGCCGCGGTGCAGCTGGCAACGCTCATTGCCGGCGTGGCTGCGGCGCGCGCGCTGCTGGCCGAAGAGTGTCCGGTGCACGCGGTCGCGGGCCTTTCGGTGGGCGCCTTTGCAGCGGCGGTTGCCTGCGCGGCGCTCAGCTTCGCCGATGCGCTGCGGCTGGTGCAGCTGCGCGGTGAAGCCATGGCGCGCGCCGCGCCGCGCGGTCATGGGATGGCTGCGATCCGCGGCCTGAGCGAGCGCGGCGCGCGCGCGCTGGTCGCCGAGGTCAACGCCCGCCGGCCGTTATACCTGGCGAGCGTCAACTCACCGACCGAGACGGTGGTGGCCGGAGACGACGCGGCACTGGCACTGGCGGCCGAGGCGGCGCGCGCCGCGGGCGCGGTGGCGCGGCGCCTCAAGGTCGCGATCCCCTCGCACTGCCCGCTCATGGACGAGGTGTCGGCGCAGCTGCGCGCGGCGATGGCCACGGTCAGGATGCGCCCGCCGGCAGTGCCCTACGTGAGCAATCATCGCGCGCGCATCACCGGCGACGCCGCGCAGGTGGCTGAGGACCTGATCCTCAATGTCTCGCGGCCGGTGCGCTGGCTCGACTCGGTCACGCTGCTGTACGAGCTCGGCTGCCGCCTGTACGTCGAGATGCCTCCCGGGGCGGTGCTCACGCATCTGCTGGCCGCCTCGCTGCCGGAAGTGCGCACGCTGGCGCTCGCCGAGGCGCCGCTCGCAAGCGCCGTCACGTTGGCGCAGGCGGCCGCGCGTCGCTAGCGGCACGGCGCCGCAGCCGCAGCCGCAGCGCCTCGAGCTCACCGACGATGCCGCGGCGGAACGACAGCACGCAGGCGACGAATATCGCGCCGATGATGGCTGTCACCCAGCCGCCGACGATGTCGGAGAGATACTGCTGCAGCGTTACGACGATGGCGGCACCCACGACCGGACCAAAGAAGGTCCCGGTGCCACCGAGCAGCGTCATGAGGATCACCTCGCCGGAAGTGGACTGCTGTACGTCCGATAACGTGGTGAAGCCGAGCACCAGGCAGTTCAGTGCGCCGGCGAGTCCCGCGAGTGTCGCCGACAGCACGAAGGCCAGCAGTTTGTAGCGGTTGATGTCGTAGCCGAGCGAGATCGCGCGCGGCTCGTTCTCGCGGATCGCCTTGAGCACCTGGCCGTAGGGCGAGTGGACCACGCGCCGGATGAACGCGAACACCGCCACAAAGGCCGCCAGCACCAGGTAGTACATGACCAGGTCGGACTGCAGCGGCAGCAGACCCAGCAGCGCGCCGCGCGTCACGCCCTGCAGGCCGTTCTCGCCGCCGGTGAAGGGCGCCTCGAGGCACACGAAATACACCAGCTGCCCGAGCGCCAGCGTGATCATCGCGAAGTAGATCCCCTGGCGGCGGATCGCAAGTCCGCCGATGACGACGCCCAGGAGTGCCGCGACCGCCATACCGCCCACGATCGCCGCCGCCGGGCCGAAGGCGTGCGCGGTGATGAGCCACGCAGTGACGTATGCGGCGGCGCCAAAGAACGCGGCATGGCCAAAGGAGAGCATGCGGCCGAAGCCGAGCAGCAGGTTGTAGGCGCAGGCGAACATTGCGAAGCACAGCAGCTTCATCATGAAGACCGGATAGATGCCCAGCCACGGTACGCTCAGCGCGAGCAGGGCGGCGAGGACGTAGGCGATCGCTGCGGCACGCATGGCGGCTATTCCCTGCCGAACAATCCCGCCGGCCGCAGGATCAGCACCAGAGCCATGATGATGAACACGACGATGTTGGAGGCTTCCGGATAGATGACCTTGGTGAATCCTTCGACGACGCCCAGAGTGAGGCCGCTGACCACCGCGCCGAAGATCGATCCCATCCCGCCGATCACCACCACCGCAAACACGACGATGACGAGCGAGGAGCCCATGTGCGAGTTCACCAGCACTATCGGTGAGGCCAGCACTCCGGCGAAGGCGGCCAGCGCCACGCCACCGCCGTAGGTGGCGGCGACCAGCAGCGGCACGTTGACCCCGAAGGCCTGCAGGAGCGGAGCGTTCTCGGTGGCGGCGCGCAGCGTCGCGCCGAGCCGCGTGCGCTCGATCACGAACCAGGTGCCGAAGCAGGTGAGCACCGAGGCGAGGATGACCCAGGCGCGATAGAGCGGCAGGTACATGAAATGCAGATTGACCACTCCGGCGAGCGACTGCGGCACCGGATAGGACTGGCCGCTGGCACCAAACACCTGGTGCAGCGAGCCCTCCACGATCAGCGCCAGCCCGAAGGTCAGCAGCAGGCCGTAGAGCGGGTCGAGCCCGTACAGATGCCGCAGCAGCAGCCGCTCGACGACGACGCCGAGCAGTCCGACCGCAAGCGGCGCCAGCCCCAGGGCGACCCAGTAGTTGATGCCGAAATACTGCAGACCCAGTAGAGCGGCGAACGCTCCGAGCGTGTAGAACGCACCGTGGGCGAAATTGACCACGCCCATAAGCCCGAAGATCACCGCCAGGCCGAGGCTCAGCAGGGCGTAGAACGAGCCGTTCACCAGGCCGAGCGTCAACTGCCCGAATATCACGGCGACGGGAATGCCGAAGATCTCGGTCACGGGTGCGGTGAGTGCGGGGCGGCGCAGCGGCTGGGCGCGGCACACCCCGGCTTAAGCGCCGGGGTGGCTGCGGCGGCCGATTACTTGGGGGCGAGCGGACACAGGCCCGTGATCGGGCCAAAAGCCTCCTCGCCCTTCATCTTCTTCACCACCTTGTAGTAGTCCCACGGATACTTCGATTCCTGCGGCGTCTTGACCTGCATGACATACATCTCGTGGATCATGGCGCCGTCCGCGCGGATGTAGCCGCCCTGGGCGAACATGTCGTTGATCTTCGCTTTCTTCAGTTCCGCCATGACCTTGTCGGCGTCGGTCGTGCCGGCGGCCTTTACAGCCTTCAGATAGGTCAGGGTGGCCGAATACGCGCCCGCCTGATCCATGGTCGGTTCCCTGTTGATCCTGGCGAAAAAGCGCTTGCCGAACGCGCGCGTGTCCGCGTTCAGGTCCCAGTACCATCCGGTGGTGAGGAAAAGCCCCTGCGCGGTCTGCAGGCCAAGGCTGTTGATGTCGGTGATGAAGGCGAGCAGTGCCGCCGGCTTCATGGTCCTGGTGATACCGAATTCGTTAGCGGCCTTCAGCGAGTTACTGAAGTCGGTGCCGGCATTCGCCAGTCCCAGCACCTGCGCGCCGGAGCCCTGCGCCTGCAGCAGGAAGGAGGAGAAATCCGCGGCGCCCAGCGGCACCCGCACCGCGCCCACATTCTTGCCGCCGTGCGCTTCAACCACCTTGGAGGCCGCGGCCTGCAGCTGGGCGCCGAAGGCGTAATCCGCGGTCAGATAGAACCAGGTCTTGCCACCGCCGTTGATGATGGAAGTTGCGGTGCCATTGGCGAGCGAGGTCGTATCGTAGACATAGTGGACCGTATAGGCGGTGCAGTCCTCGTTGGTCATCGATGCGCCGGCCGCGCCGATGATGAACATGGGCACCTTCTTGGCCGCCGCGACTTTCGTCATGGCGATATTGACGCCGGTGTTCGAGCCGCCCAGCAGCATGTTGAGCCCGTTCTGATCGGCCCACTCGCGGAACTTCGAGGCGCCGATATCGGGCTTGTTCTGGTGGTCGGCGGTCAGGGTGACGATCCTGCGGCCGAGCACCGTGCCGCCGAAGTCGGCGATCGCCATTTTCATCGCCTCGACGCCGCCGGCGCCCATGACGTCGGCGTACACTCCCGACATGTCATCGAGGTCGCCGATCACCACGTCGGCGGCCGCGGCGGCGCGCGGCACCACCGTTGCCAGTGCCGCTACCAGCGCAATCGCCAGGATGCGTAATGTCATGGCTCTTCTCCTTGTTGGTTACGGGTCTGCGGTCACACCCCGAGGTACTCGTGCAGCATCGCCATTCTGTCCGCAAGCTCGGTCGCTGCAAAGCCGGTCACGATCCGTCCGCGCTCCATGATGTAGAAACGATCCGCCAGCGGCGCGGCAAAGCGGAAATTCTGCTCCGCCATGACGATGGTATAACCCTGCTGCCGCAGCCGCTCGATGGTGCGCGTGAGCGCCTGCACGATGACCGGCGCCAGCCCCTCGGAGATCTCATCGAGCAGCAGCAGCCGCGCGCCGCTGCGCAGAATGCGCGCCAGCGCCAGCATCTGCTGCTCGCCGCCGGAAAGATGCGTACCCTGGCTGCTGCGCCGCTCGTGCAGGTTGGGAAACATCTGGTAGATCTCCGCGAGCGACATGCCGCCCGGGGCGAGCAGCGGCGGCAACAGCAGGTTCTCCTCGGTCGAGCGGCTGGCGTAGATGCCGCGCTCCTCCGGACAGTAGCCCACCCCGAGATGCGCGATGCGATGCGGCGCCAGCGCGATGGCCTCCTGGCCGTTGACGCGCACCGAGCCGCTGCGCCGGCCGACCAGGCCGAGAATCGCCCGCAGCGTCGTGGTGCGCCCGGCGCCGTTGCGGCCGAGGAGCGTCACCACCTCGCCGGCGTCGACCTGGCACTCGATGCCTTGCAGTACGTGGGACTCGCCATAGTAGGCGTGCAGCCCGGCGATCTGCAGCGGCGGCGGGCTCATGCGGGCGCACTCCGCGGCACAGCGGGCGCCGATCCCATGTACGCCTCCAGCACCAGCGGATCGCGCGCGACCTGCGCGTAGCTGCCGCTGGCGATCACCTGGCCACGCTGCAGCACGGTGATCGTGTCGGCGATCCTCGCTACCACCTGCATGTTGTGCTCGACCATCAGCACGGTGCGCTGCGCTGCCGCCCGCCGGATGAGCTCGGTGACCCGGTCGACATCCTCGTGGCCCATGCCCTGGGTCGGCTCATCGAGCAGCATCAGCTCCGGGGCGAGCGCGAGCGTCGTGGCCAGCTCGAGCGCGCGCTTGCGGCCATAGGGCAGCTCGGCGGCGCGCATGGCGGCGACGCCGTGCAGATCGACCATCGCCAGCAACTCGTGCGCGCGCCCGTCGAGCACCCGCAGCGTCGCCGCCGGCTTCCAGAAGTGAAACGAGGTCGCGAGCGCGCGCTGCAGCGCTATGCGCACGTTCTCGAGCGCGGTCAGGTTCGGAAACACCGCCGAGAGCTGGAACGAGCGCACGATGCCGCGACGCGCCACCTGCGCCGGGCGCTCGAGAGTGATGTCCGTGCCGCGGTAGAGGATCTGGCCCTGGTCCGGGATCAGGAATTTGGTCAGCAGGTTGAAGAAGGTGGTCTTGCCGGCACCGTTAGGACCGATGAGGGCATGGATCTGGCCACGGCGCACGCGCAGGTCGACGGCATTCACCGCGACGAAGCCCTTGAACTCCTTGGTCAGGCCGCGCGTCTCGATGATGACATCGTCCTGGGTCTGCGGCGCGACGATGGCGGCAATCCTCGCTTCGGCACAACGCTGCGCAGTCTATCGGGAGTGGCAACACGCGGTCGAGTAACATCGGCGTGGCCGCCCAAGGGAGCCGATGGACGAGCGCGCACGACGCCCCGGATCGATGAGCCGCCGCGGCTTCGCGGCGCAGTCGCTGCAGGCCGCGGCACTGCTGGCGCTGCCGCGGATCGCGCGGCTCGGGCCGGCGGCGGCGGGGGGCGCGGGAGCGATGGCCGAGCCGAGCACGAGTCGCGGCGATGTCGGCGATGTCCTGGTGCTGCGCGATGTGATGGTGCCGATGCGCGACGGCGTTGCCCTGGCCACCGACATCTACCTGCCGGGTAGAGCCGGCAACGCACTCTCCGGGCGATTCCCCGTGATCCTCGAGCGTACCCCCTACGACAAGACCGCCGACAGCCGCTCCGAGCGCACCCCGGCCGCCGCGCAGCCGCTGTCACGCGCGGCGGTGGCCGGGTTCTTCGTGCGCCGCGGCTACGTGGTCATCTATCAGGATTGCCGCGGCCGCTACCGCTCGCAGGGAACCTATGTGAAGTACCTGAGTGATGGACTCGACGGTTATGACACCTGCGCGTGGATCCTGCGCCAGACCTGGAGTGACGGCAGCATCGGCACCATGGGCCTGTCCTACGCCGCGCACACGCAGGCGGCGCTCGCGAGCGCCGCTGCACCGGGCGTGCGCGCCATGTTTCTCGACTCGGGCGGCTTCTCCAACGCTTACCAGGGCGGTATCCGCCAGGGCGGTGCCTTCGAGCTCAAGCAGGTGACCTGGGCCTTCAGTGAAGGGCTCAATAGCCCGCAATTGCAGCGCGATCCGCCCCGGCTCGCGGCGATGCGCGCCATCGACCTGGCCGACTGGTTCGGCCGCATGCCGTGGCGGCGCGGGGCATCGCCGCTCAGCCTGCTGCCCGACTACGAGGCGTACGTCTTCGATCAGTGGGAGCACGGCGACTTTGATGCGTTCTGGAAGCAGCTCGGCATCTACGCCGCCGGGTATTACCGCCAGTTTCCGCGTGCCGCGATGATGCATATGTCGTCGTGGTACGACCCCTATCCGCGCACCGCGACCGAAAATTACCTGGGGCTGTCGCACCTCAAGCACGGCCCGGTGCGGCTCATCCTCGGACCGTGGACGCACGGAGACCGCCAGCTGACCTACGCGGGCAACGTCGATTTCGGGCCGGCGGCCACGGCGGACGGCAACCTGGCGAGTGATTTTCTGACGCTGCGCCTGCGCTGGTTTGACCGCTGGCTGAAGCAGCGGCGCAACGGTGTGGACACCGAGCCCGCGGTGCGCATCTTCGTCATGGGCGGAGGCAGCGGCCGCAGGGACGCAGCCGGTCGACTCGACCACGGCGGGCGCTGGCGCGCCGAGCGCGACTGGCCGCTGCCCGGGACGCGGTGGACGCCCTTTTACCTCACGGCCGCGCGGGAGTTGTCCGCTGGCGCGCCGGCGGCCTCCGCCGTGCTCAGCTATGACTATGATCCGCGTGATCCGGTCCCGACCATCGGCGGCTGCATCACCTCGGGCCGGCCCATCATGGTCGGCGGCGCCTTCGATCAGCGTGAGGCGCCGGAGTTCTTCGGCTCGAAGCCCCCCTACCGCGCGCTCGCCGCGCGCGCCGACGTGCTCGCCTTCCAGAGCGAGCCACTGCGGCAGGACCTGGAGGTGACCGGACCGGTACGCGTACGGCTGTGGATCGCCTCCGACTGCCCGGACACGGACTTCACCGCCAAGCTGGTGGATCTCTACCCGCCCAACGATGATTACCGCCAGGGCTTCGCCATGAACCTGAGCGATGGACTGCTGCGGGTGCGCTATCGCGACTCGTGGGAGCGGCCGGCGCTCATGCGCCCGGGACGGATCTACCCGATCGTCATCGAGGTATTTCCCACCAGCAATCTGTTCCGGCAGGGACACCGTATCCGGCTGGACATCTCAAGCAGTAATTTTCCCCGCTTCGACGCGAACCCCAACACCGGGGAGCCGGAAGGACGCGCGCGCTCCCAGCGCGTCGCGCGCAACCGCGTCTATGTCGGCGGCGGGCATCCGTCGCAGGTGGTCCTGCCGGTCATTCCCGCCCGCGCGTAGCGCGTTGAGGACATAGCGCTGGCGCGCGCGCTGCGCAGTCTGTGAGGCGGGCAGTCCCGAGTTCGGTGCACTCTCGAAGTGCACTCCGGACATCGCCGAAACCAGCGAGTCGAACTCCGGCGGACGGCTGCGATTGCCGTTGGCGCTCACGCTCAGCCGGTACAGATGCCGGTCGGCGATTACGTAGGTGACGCAGGTATAGACCGTGGCTGAGCCGCTGTCGCGCGCCTCGACCACGGTCCAGGCGCTATGGCCGCCCACCGCGGTGGGCGCGCCGTGCGTCCTGGAATCGACCAATCCGCCGAACATCGCATCGAGACGGGCGCGATACTGCGGGTCGGCGACGTCGCTCGCCGCCGGCACGGGATCGCTCTGGCGATAGATGCGCAGCGTGGCGGCGCCGACGTGGGTCGTGGCCTCGAAGCCCGAACCGCTCTGCCTGACCTCGGGTTTGTCGGCGCCCACCGGCAACGCCGTCAGGCTGACCGCGAGCTCCGGCAGATCGACCTCGGCGGCGAGCGCGACCAGCGGCCACAGCAGCACGAGCGCCAGCCACGCTTTCCCCATTGTGCGCATGCGTCGATAGTATCACCCCGCCAGGTAGCCTTCCGGGCTCGCATCGAACAGCGCCTTGTGCGTAGGCATGCAGAAGTAGTACGCATGGTCGCGGTAGACCGAGCGGGGTGCAGTCGCCGGGTCGACCTCCATCTCGCACACCGGGCAAAGCGGATGCTCGGCGGTGGAGGCGCGGTGGTGGCGATATACCGCATTCGAGGCCGGGTCCAGCCAACCCTGTCCCTGATATTCCATCGTGTAGGCGGTCTGCGTCGCCACCTCGCGCCCGAAGTAGCGTTCCACCACGCGCAGCGACAGATCGATGCCGCTCGAGAGGCCTCCGGCGCTGGCGAGATTGCCGACCTCCACGAAGCGCGCGCCACGCCGCACCTGGATCTGCGGGAACTGCATGGCGAACTGCGTGTAGGAGCTGTGGTGAGTAGTGGCCGGCTTGCCGTTCAACAGGCCGGTTTTCGCCAGCACGAACGCACCGGTGCACACCGACATGGTCAGGTCGGCGCCCGCGCTCGACCGCCGGATCCACTCGAGTGCCGCGGTGCCCGCGCCGCTCTGGGCGGGGATCAGGATGATCCTGGGAGGCGGAGCGGTGGCGAAGCTGAAGTTGGGAACGATCTCGAGGCCGCCGCTCGCGCTGACGGCTGCGAGCGATTCGGCGACCGTGTAGAGGCGGAACGGCGCGCTGGCGTGGCGGGGGAGGTTGACGTTGAAGAACACTTCCCACGGGCCGCAGAAGTCGATCACTTCCGCACCGTGCGAGATCAGGAAGGCGACCGGGATGGCGCCCGACGCCGGCGGTTGCAGCGGCGCGGCGACGGTTGCGGCATGGGCCGCGGTTGCGGCGTGGGCCGCGCGCCGCGGCATGCCGAGCGGAATCGCCGCCGCCACACTGAGAGCGGCGGAACGCCGGAAAAGCTCGCGTCGGTTCATCGACTCGCCTCGCACCCGCTGGCCTGGACCCGCATACTGTCGAACAAGCGCGGCGACGGACTGACAACGATCGGCCGATTCCTGCCAAAAAGCGGACGGCGTGCGAGCGCAGACGAGTTCGCCGCTGCAGCGGCGCAACGTATAAGTGCTGAAGGTGCGAACCATGAGCGGCGGATCCGTGAGTGCAACCCTGGTGCCGCTGCTGTTGCTGCTCGCGGCCGCACTCGGCGCCTGCGGCACGAGCTCCGGGCCGGTGACCACGACGGGCGGCGGCAGCAGCGGGGGCACCAGCGGCGGCAGTTCCCCGCCGCCCCAGCCGACGCAGCGCACCGACGTCGTGACCTACAAGAACGATCCCGGCAGAACCGGGCAGAATCTGACCGAGTCGCTGCTCACGCCCGCGAACGTGAACGCCGCGAGCTTCGGGCAGCTGCGCCTGCTGGCTGCGGACGGCAAGGTGGACGCGCAGCCGCTGTACCTTTCCGGACTCGCCGTCCAGGGCGCGACGCACAACGTGGTCTACGTGGCGACCGAAAACGATTCGGTCTACGCCTACGATGCCGACAGCGGCGCCGTGCTGTGGCACGTGTCGCTGCTGCCGGCGGGGGAGAGCGTCAACGATCTGCCGGGCTACGGCTGCCAGCAGCTCGCGCCCACCATCGGGATCACCTCGACGCCGGTGATCGATCGCAGCGCGGGCGCACACGGCGCGATCTACCTGGTCGCGATGTCGGTGGCGACCTCGTCGGCGACCTATCACCAACGGCTGCACGCCCTCGATATCACCACCGGCGCGGAGTTGCCGCACAGCCCGGTCGACATCAACGCCACTTTCCCGACGCTCGGCGGTGTAACGACCTTCGACCCGGCTCAGTACGCCGAGCGCGCCGCGCTGCTGCTGTCGCAGGGCACGCTGTACACCAGCTGGACCTCGCACTGCGACGTCGCCCCCTATACCGGCTGGATCATCGCCTTCAGCGCGAGCACGCTGGCGCGCACCGCGGTGCTCAACGTGGCGCCCAATAGCGGTGGCAGCGGACCGTCGATCTGGATGAGCGGCGGCGGTCCGGCGGCCGATGCCGCCGGCAACGTCTACCTGCTGACGGCGAACGGTGTGTTCGAGACGACGCTCGATGCGGCGGGCTTTCCCAATGCCGCAGACTACGGCAACAGCTTCCTCAAGCTGACCCTCACGGCTGGCACGCTGGCCGTGAGCGACTATTTCGCCATGTTCAACGAGGTGAGCGAATCGGCTGCGGACATCGACCTCGGCTCGGGCGGCATTCTGCTGCTGCCCGATCAGACGGACTCCGGCGGCAGGGTGCGGCACCTGGCGGTCGGCGCCGGCAAGGACGGCAACCTCTACGTCGTCAACCGCGACTCGATGGGCAAGTTCAACGCCGCCACCAACAACATCTGGCAGGAACTGCCGGCGGTCCTCGGCGGCGGCATCTGGTCCACGCCCGCCTACTTCAATGGCGCGGTGTACTACGGACCGGTGAACGGACCCCTCAGCGCGTTTGCGCTCCACGCGGCGCTCCTGAGCGCAGCACCGACGGCGGCGAGCGCCAACAGCTTCGCCTATCCGGGAACCTCGCCGGTGATCTCCGCCAACGGCACCAGCAACGCCATCGTCTGGGCCCACGAGAATTCCGATCCCGGGGTGCTGCACGCCTACGAAGCCGGCAACCTCGGCCACGAGCTTTACAACAGCTCACAGGCGCCGAACGGACGCGATCAGTTCGGCCCCGGCAACAAATTCATCACCCCGGCGGTCGCGGACGGCCGGGTGTTCGTCGGCACGCAGAGCGGCGTGGCAGTGTTCGGCCTGCTGAACTAAGGCGAGGAGGCGAGCTCCAGCTCGTGCAGCCGCGGACCCGCCAGGCTGCCGATGTGCACCGAGGCGTCGTACAGCACCACGGCGAAAATGAGCACGGCCACCGCCAGGGCGAGAAACGCGCGCACGTGCCGCGCTTCGAAGGTCTCGATGGAGCGGGCGTAGGCGATGAAGGCCAACAGCGCCGCTACCACCACCGTCGCGTCGAGGCTGGCGCGTTGCCAGTAGCTGCCGCCCAGGTGCAGCCACATGCCGAACTCGTCGAACGTCAGTCCCATGGCGATGCCGTAGGCGAAGGCCGCTGCGCGCCGCCGCTCGCGGTGGGGATCGCCGAACAACAGGTACGCCGCCACCGCCGCGAGCAGCAGGATCCCGTAGTTGAGATGGTGGACGTGCGTGTCGTGCAGGAAGAAGTAAAGGTTGGGTATGCGGCGCGCCATGATGAGGAACACGAGCGTGCGCGCGAGGATGAAGGTCAGCAGGAAGGCGAGCAGCGCGCGGCGCGCGAGCTCGTGCGGCGTGGGTTCGGTCACGGCCGCAGCCGGGCGGGGGGCGGGGCGGCTCATGAGCGGCTATCTTGAGCGTAGCCCGCAACCGTTAGCAAACGGCGCGCCGCGGTCACCGTGGCCGGAGGTACCACGCTGCGCCTGCGGGGCGACGCGCTAGAATCCACGCCCGAACCACCGGGGTACCGATGGAATCACCGCTGCTGACAGGCTGGGACAACTTCTACGTGATCGTCGGCTCGGCGGCCGCCGGGCTGACGGGTCTCACCTTCGTGGTGATTGCGCTGGTGCGCGAAGTGCAGCGCGTGAACCCTACGGGCTTGGGTACGTTCGTGACCCCCACCATCGTGCACTTCGCGACCGTGCTGGCGCTGGCAGCGTACCTCATGATGCCGGGGCATGGCCGCGCGAGCCTGAGCGGCGGTTTTGTGCTCAGCGGCGCGGTGGGATTGGCCTATTCACTGTTTATCGCGACGCACCTGCGCAACCCAGCGTATGCGCCGGTGTGGGAAGACTGGATCTGGAACGCGGTGCTGCCGACGCTCGCTTATGCGCTGCTGCTGGGGATGGGACTGGTGATCTGGCGGCGGCCCGCGGTGGCGTTGTACGGCGTGGCTGGCATCTCGCTGCTGCTGTTGTTCGTCGGCATCCACAATGCCTGGGACATCGCGGTGTGGATGACGCTCTCCAAGTCGGCCGAGAAGAAAAGCGAGAAGCAGACCGAGAAGAAGAGCTGAGAGCGCCGGCTCCCGGCTGGCCACCGGGACGCGCTGATGCCCCTCAGCGGCCCTCGTAAGTCAGGGCGATGTTATCGACCACCCGGCGCACACCCGGCGCGCCCTGGGCGATCGATTCGGCAGTGAGGCGCTGCAGCTCGCTGGCCACCTGGCCGCTCAGGTAGACCACGCGATTCAGCGTCTCCACATACACCTGATTGGGCGCCGCCAGGGCCGGATGCTGCCGCAACAGCCGCTGCACCTGCGTGGTGATGTTCACGTCCGCGGGACAACCGTGGTAACCGCACTCGTGGTACTCGCGCAGGGCCGCGCAGCCGCCGAGCGCGCCACTCACGGCGGCAAGGACGAGGAGCGGGGCGGCTCGGGCGGTGCTCATGGGAGGTATGGATCCGACGCGCTGATTGTTCCACGAACCCGGGCCCTCTACATGAACGACCCCCCGGTTGCCGGGATCGGGGACTTGACCCGGGGGTCATCGACGGCTCAGGGTAGCCGCGGTGCTGGAGCGGCTTGCCGCGCTGTCGCGTGACTGGAGAGGGTTATGCAGCGATCGGTGCATGAGTATCTCAAGGCGCTGGAAGCGGGGGATGCCGACAAGGCCGCGTCCCTGTTCATCCCGGACGGCTGGGTGGAATCGCCGTTCCTCGGTCGGCTGCCGGTGCGGCAGTTCGTCAAGAAGGTGGCCGAGTCATCCAGGGGTACGCGGCTGACCGTGCACGATGTGCTGATAAGCGCCGAGGGACACCTGCGCGCGGTGGCCTACTATCTCTACGACTGGCGCCTGCAGGATGGCTCGCGGGTTTCCTTCGACTGCGCCGACGTATTCAACTTCGATCCGGCCACGGGGCATATCCAGTCGATCGTGCTGGTCTACGACACGCACCCGGTACGCAATGTCGTGGAGAGCAAGTACCCGTAACCGGGCCGTGCCGTCGGGGTGGGTAGTCGCACGCCCGGCGCGGGACGCTTAACCCCGAGCGGCGCTGTGCTTCGCTTCAGTAGTGGGAGCCATTACGGGAGCGGGCATGAGACATATGGTGCAAGCGGCGGCCATGGCCGCCTTGTTGGCAAGCTGTGATGCGGACGCGGTTGGAACGCTCGCGAGCGTCTCGGTTATCGACCATGACAGCGGCGTCGCGCTGCCGGTGCACTACTTCCGTGGTGAGTACTGGGTCGCAGGCAACCCCGGCAGCCGCTACACGATCGCGATACGCAACCAGAGCAGCGGACGGCTGCTGGCGGTGACCTCGGTGGACGGCGTCAATGTGCTCTCGGGGGCGACCGCGGGCTGGGATCAGACCGGTTACGTCTTCGATCCGGGTGAGAGTTACCCGGTTACGGGTTGGCGCAAGTCACACACCGAAGTGGCGGCGTTCACCTTCGCGGATTCCTCGGAGTCCTACGCCGAACGAACCGGCCGGCCGGCGAATGTCGGCATCATCGGCGTAGCGCTGTTCCGCGAACGCCCGTCCCCCGAGGCCTATCTGCCGCCGCGGATCGTCCCGGGCGCGGGCGAGCGCGACTCGGCGCGTGAGCCCGCTGCCGCAGGCAGCGCGCGCCGCGGTGCATCCGTGCCCGCGCCGGCGGCGCCCGCGTCGCCGGGGGCACTGGCCAGCGCGGCGCCGCCGCTCGCGCTGTCCGTCCCGCAGACCGCTGCACGGCTCGGAACGGCTCATGGAGAGCGCGAGTACTCCTACGTGCAGGACACGCAATTCGAGCGCCTGCAGCCGGAACCGAACGAGGTCATCCGTATTCGTTACGACAGCCTGCAGAACCTCGTGGCCATGGGGATCGTGCGCCGGCCGCGCACCATTCCCGGCACCCTGGATCCCTTCCCAGGCTCGCACCAGCGGCAGTTCGTGCCCGATCCGCCCGGGTGATGTGCGCGCCCGCTGCCATAATGCAATGAATGACTCCGGTCGCCGAATCTGACGAGGGGCTGCTGCGCCGCTACGCACTGGGCGACTGCGACGCGTTCGCGATCCTCTACCGCAGGCACGAGATCCGCGTGTGGCGCTACCTCGAGCGCAACGTCGGCAACCGGGCAAGCGCCGAAGAGTTGATGCAGGAGGTCTGGTTCGCCGTGGCGCGCGACGCCGCACGCTACCAGCCGCGCGCGCGCTTCACGACCTGGCTGTTCACTATTGCGCGCAATCGCATGATCGATTCCCTGCGAACGACGCGCCGTGTCTCGAGTCTCGACAGTATGGGCTACGAGGCGCCGGCAGTGCTGCCCCAACTGACCACTGAGCCGCAAGTCGGCCCACTCGCCGCCACACTGATACGCGAGCAGGTCGCGGCCGTGACGCGCGCGCTCGGCCAGCTCCCGCCGGCGCAGCGCGATGCGCTGCTGCTGCAGCTCGAGGGCGAGCTCACCGTCGAGGAGGTCGCGGCGGTCACCGACAGCAACGTCGAAACCACGAGGAGCCGCTTGCGCTATGCGCGCAGCAAACTGCGCGAGCTGCTTTGCGAGTACGCATGAACAAGGTGCCACCGGGGCAGGAGCCCTACGACGATGCAGACGAGCGCTACCGGCGAGCTTCTGCGCTCGATCCGAGCCGCCCGAGTGAGGCGGTGCGCCGCGCGGTGCTCGAGCATGCGGCGCAGCTTGCGGCCGGGCGCACGGCTGCGGCGAGCCGCAAGCTCGGCGGCCGCGAGGGCTCGCGGCCGGGGTGGCGACGGCCGGCAGTATTCGGCGGGCTTGCGGCGGCCGCCATCGCCGCGTTGATGCTCGCGCCGCGCTGGTGGTCGCCGCCACGCGAGAGGGCCGTCGCGGCGCTGGCGCCCGCGGCCACGGTGGCGCCGGAGGCAGCGCCCGCGGCGCCTGCAGTGCCCGAGCCGCCTGCGCCCGTCCCGCGTGCAGTGCCCGGCCCGGCTGCAGTGACGGCGCCGCCTGCGGGTCACATCGTAGCGGCAGCGCCGCCGTCAGCCCCGCCGTCGCCTGCGGTCTCTGCGGACACAGCGGCGCGTGAGGCGCCGGCCGCGGCGGCGCAGTCGCTGTTGCAGCCGCAAGCATCGAGCGACTCGGCTCGCGAGGCGCGGCGGGCGGTGGCGTCAGCTGCGGCGGCGCCTGCCATCGCTCCCCGCCGTAATGCGATCGCCGGTGCGCTCAACCGTTCCGACCTCGATGGGGCGCTGCGGGATGCCGCCGCGAGCGGCGACGTCGCGCAGCTGCAGTCGCTGTTACCGCGTGCGGCCGATATCGACGCACGCGATGCCCGCGGCCGTACCGCGCTCATGCTCGCAACCCGCGCGGGCCAGACGACGAGCGTGGCGCTGCTGCTGGCACATGGCGCCGATCCCAACGCGGTCGATGCGGACGGAACGACGCCGCTGCAGGCGGCTGTTGCCGCGCAGCAGCCGGCGATCGCGGCGTCGCTGCGGCGTTACGGTGGGCGCTGAATGGGCAGCGGTACTGCGAAGTGGTAGCCTTACCGGCGTGATGCGCGCCGCTCAGCAACTGCGGATTCTGTCACTGGCTGCCGCCGCCGTTTCGTGCGCGCTGGCCGCGGATGCGCCCCCGCCGGCGGCCGGCGATGACGCGTTTCGCTCGGCCATTGCGCGGCACGACGCCAGCGCCACGGATCCCGACCACGCGGGCATCTGGAAGGCAGCGACCCCACCGCCCGGTACCATGCACGGGGAATTCGCGGGCAACGATCCCATCGGCCTGGCTGCGGGGGTGAGGATCGCGGCGGATTGCTCGATCAACTGGACGGATCCCGATTCGCGCAAGCGCTACTGCTTCTCGAGCGCCACCTCTCTCGTGGTATTTCTCGACTCGCCACACACCTACCTGAGGCGAGCCCGGGACAACTGGGACCGCACGCGTCCCGGGAGTACTCCGACTCGCTGAACGGTCCGTTTAGGGGAACAAGAATGAACAAGAAATTTCTCATTGCCTGGCTGGTGGTTTTCGTTGCGTGGTTCGCGGGCAGCTTCGTCGTCCATGCGGTACTGCTAAAGGGCGATTACATGCAGCTCGCCAGTCTCTACCGGCCCGAGGGCGATCAGCACAAGTACTTTCCGCTGATGATCGTGGCACACGTCATCATGTCCGGAGCCTTCGTGTGGATCTATGCACGCGGCGTGGAGCCGCGGCCGTGGCTGGCGCAGGGAGCGCGTTACGGGATCGCGGTCGCACTGCTCACAGTCGTACCGGGCTATCTCATCTACTACGTGGTGCAACCGCTGCCGGATACCCTCGTCATCAAGCAGATCCTGTTCGACGGCGCGCTACTGGTGATACTCGGCATTATCGTGGCCTGGCTCCATCCGCACGATATGAGCGCGCGCAGCTGAAGCTACCCGCGGGCGGATTCTTCGGCGGTGCGCGCCTGGCGTTCTCGAGCCATGGCATCGAGATTTCCCACCGTCTCGCGGAAGGGCCGCCCGAGGCGCTGCCCGTCCACACGCACCAGGATGCGCATTTCATCTGGGTCACCGGGGGTGAGTACGTTTCCGCCGCCGGCAGCCATCCGCCCGCCGACCGCCCGGTATTGATCTACAACCCGCCGGGCACCACGCACCGCGATCATTTCGAGCGTGGACGCGGCAGCTTCTTTGCGGTGTCCCTGCAGCCGCAGCTCGCTGTCAGCATGCTGGCGGCGGCTTCGCTGCCGGCCGCGCCGGTGTATCTGCGGCAGCGGGCGCAGCATGCGCTGATCATGAGAATCGGCCGCGGGGCACGCGGTATGGCGCTGCAGGCGCTGACTGGGGAGCTGTTCGGCACGATGCAGGTGCGGCCGCAGGCGGAATCGGCGGCTCCCCCGGGATGGCTGAGCCGCGCCCTCGAGCTGCTGCAGGATCGCTACCTCGAGGATCTGTCCATCGCGGACGTCGCCGCCAGCGTCGGCGTGCACCCCATCCATCTGGCGCGCACCTTCCGCCGCCACTTCCGCTGCACACCGGGGGAATTCGCGCGGGTCCGCCGCCTGGAGCGTGCCGTCGCACTGCTGTTGCAAAGTGCGCAGCCCCTCGCCGACGTGGCCCTCGGCAGCGGCTTTGCCGACCAGAGTCACCTCAGCCGCGCCTTTACCCGCGCCTTCGGCCTGCCGCCGGGGGAATATCGTGCGCTCGCCGGGCAGAGCAGCGCGCAGCGGAGGTTTCAAACCGACAAGACCGCACCCGTGGGGCTGCGCAAGCTGACGCACTGGGCCGCGGCAGCGCGCCGCGGCACGAGCTGAGGGACGGTGCGCATGAGGATTCTGGCCGCGATCGGGGTGGTATGCGTCGGTGCGATGTCGGTGGCCGTGGGCGAAGAGCTCGTGCCTGCGGAGCCGGCCGTCGCCGGGATGTCCGCGCCGCAGCTCGCGCGCATGGAGCAGACGATCCTTGCGGGTGAGTTCCAGCAGATCACCAGCGTGCTGCTCGCCCGCGGGGGCAAGCTGGCATACGAACACTATTTCGAAGGCGGTGCTGACACGCTGCGCAACGCGCGTTCGGCGACCAAGACGGTGACCGGCATGCTGGTGGGGCTCGCCATCGAGCGCGGAGTGCTGCGCGGCGTCGAGGCGCGCGTGCTGGATTTTTTCCCCGACAGGCAGCCACTGCAGCATCCCGATCCGCGCAAGGCGCAGATAACGGTCGAAGATTTCCTCACCATGAGCTCGCTGCTCGAGTGCGATGACGAAAACAGCTTCTCGCGGGGCAACGAGGAGCGCATGTACCTGGTCGAGGATTGGGTGCAGTTCACCCTCGATCTTCCGATCCGCGGCTTTCCCGACTGGGTCAGCAAGCCGGCGGCATCGCCCTACGGACGCAGCTGGAGTTACTGCACCGCCGGCGCCGCCACGCTCGGCCCGCTGCTCGAGCGCGCCAGCCACCAGAGCGTGCCGGAGTTTGCCCGTGCCAATCTGTTCGCGCCGCTCGGCATCGGCGAGGTCAGGTGGCAGTTTCAGCCGCTCGGCGCGGCCATGACGGGCGGCGGCCTCAACCTGCGCAGCCGCGATCTTCTCAAGCTCGGTCAGCTGTATCTCAACGGCGGCACGTGGAACGGCCGGCGCGTCCTCGCCGCCGCGTGGGTCGCGCGCTCCACCAGCGCGCACGCCCAGGCGCGCGAGGACACCGATTACGGCTACCTGTGGTGGCTGCCGACCTTTCATGTCGGCGGTCGCGACTACCGCGGCTACGCGATGTACGGCACCGGTGGCAACAAGGTCTGCGTGTTTCCCGCGCAGCAGCTGGTGGTCGTGGTCACCACCACCAATTACCGTGTCCCCGGAGCTGGCGCTCTCACCGATCGGCTGCTGACCGAGCACATCCTCCCGGCGCTGCTTTAGAACGCCGCGGCCCGGGACTCTGACAGCGGGTCCCTGAAAATGAGAATGCCGCCACATCCGGCGGGCGGTCGCGGGCAGAAACTATCACGGTGTGCCGTTGACGGGCCGTTGACGGGTAATACCCGTGCAACAACGCCAGCGACACGCCGAACTTTGCCGGGCGTCGCGCGTCGATGGTTAGAGGCTCGACGCCTCCATCGGGTTCAATGCGGTCATTGAGCCCTGGCCGCGATGGAGAAAGGGTATGAAGAAATGTATCGCCTTGATCCTGATGTCGCTCGTGATCGGGTCCGCCTACGCAGGTGTGCCGGCGCCGACGCCGGATACGCAGAAGCAGCCGCGCACGCTCGGGCAGAGAGCGGTGCTGCACATCTATTACTATGCACCGAAGACGCTCGAGATCACTTACGTGGACTCATATCTGTTCAAGGATGAGGACGCGTGCAGGAACGCGATCTCCGCGGCGCTGCAGATTGCGATGCCGTACGCGGGCGAGGGCGACATGGTGAGTGCCAAGTGCATCGGCCTGGATCCGCCCGAGGCGATCACCACGCCGAAGAAGCCCGAGCACGAGGGAAGCACCGAGCTGTAGCGGGCGGCGGCGCGGCCGCTGCACGCACCGCCGCGCTGGCGGCGACGCCGCCCGGCGCGAAGGCGCCCCTCATTCCTCCGTCTTGGGCCTGAGCTGCGCGCCGGCGGCGATTGCCCCACATGTCGCGCGGTGGCCGCAGGCGGTCGTGCCAGAAGAATCCCACACAAAAAGTCGGCTGCGGCGGACGGCCCGGAGTTTCCGCAGTTGCCGTGTTTCGGCGACACTTTTCACGCAAGCGTTTGATCAAGCGGCAGATTCCCTGTCTGGCCGCTGGGGGAACTTCCCCCGGAACCGCATCTGTCTAACAAACAGGCCAGGCAAATGGAGGATCGCATGCGTAAGTCGGCAGGGATGAGCGGTGTGGCGCTGCTGTCAGGGACAGCCTTGCTGTTGGCAGCGTGCGCGCACCGGCACGACGTCACGCGCGGTCCCTTCACCGCGGCGGCACCTTTCAGTAAGACCATCGCAGGTCCGGGCGACAGCGTGTGCTGGAGCGTGAAGCGGGCGTTACTGAGCCAGGGCTACATGCTCGAGAGAGCTTCAGAGCCCGGGGTCCTGACGGGCACGCGCGATTATCAGCCGAACGACAAACTGAACGTCACGGTGCACCTGCAGACCACCTGCGCTGACAACCACGACGGAACGAGCATCGTGTTTGCGACCGCAGATCGGGAAGAGAGCCAGTTGCAGAAGATGAAGCAGTCGACGAGCGCGGGCATCGGGCCGGCGACCATCACCATGCCTTCCGGCTCCGCCAAGGTATTGGGTGTGGTGCGACGGGAAACGATCACGGATCCGAATTTCTACCGGAGTTTCTTCGACCTGGTGCAGGGCTACGTTGCCCAGGAGCCGCGCGTGCGCAGCGACCAGGCGACGGCCCAGGAGCCGCCCATGCGCAGCGACCAGGCGGCGGCGGCCCAGGCGCCGCCCATGCGCAGCGACCAGGCGGCGGATTTGCACAGCCAGGCTGAGCAGAACAGCCCGGCGCAGCAGAACTCGGGACGCTAGTTGCCGCTACTGGACGGCAGTTCACAATTCTCATGGGCCACACAAGGAGAGAGCCATGAAGGGCAAGGGCAGGACGTTAATCGCCATCACAGTTGGCTCGATTATCGGCGCGACGCTGCCGGGCGCGTACGCGGACACCGATCCGCCCGGCGTGAGCATGAACCAGAATGCGAACGGCCAGCAGCAGACGCAGGCCCAGGGCGCAAGCGCCGTGACCGGCGCCAGTGGCGCGACCAGCGCCAATGGCTCGGCCACCACCGGCGCGGGCGCTAACGGCGCAGCCACCGCCGGGGCCGGCGCGCAGGCGAACAGCCCCCCGGCGCCGACCTCACCGCAGACGCAGAGTCAGAATGCCGAGACGCAGCGCGACATCCGCAAGGATCGGCGCGACCTGAAGCAGGACGAGGCCAACAAGCGCGCCGAGCGCCAGGACATCGCCCGTGACCGGGCCGATATCCGCAAGGACCGGCAGGACCTGCGCCATGACTATGCCGAACAACGCGACGGCAAGAATGAGCAGCAGGACATTGCGCACGACAAGGCGGATATCGGCGCCGACCGGCGCGACATCGCGCGCGACCAGGCGCAGATCCGCGCCGACCAGAAGGACATTCGCGCCGATCGTCAGGACCTGCGCGCCGACCAGGCCAACGCCGGCAGTCAGGAGCAAAGTCCGCGTCCCGACCAGAACGGCGCCCGCAATCAGCGCGATCAGCGTCACGACGCGGACGATAACGCGCGCAACGGCACAGGCCACGCGGCGGTCGGCAGCGGCGGCCGCAGCGCCGATATCGCCAACGATCGGCGGGACCTGAAGCAGGACGAGTCCAACATGCGCACCGAGCGTCAGGACATCGCCCGTGACCGCGCCGATATCCGCACGGACCGGCAGGACCTGCGCCACGACTATGCCGAGCAGCGCGACGGCAAGAACGAGCAGCGCGACATTGCGCACGATAAGGCGGACATCCGCGCCGACCGGCGCGACATCACGCGTGACCAGGCGCAGGTCCGCAGCGACCAGCAGGACATTCGCCGCGACCGTCAGGATCTGCGTGCTGACCAGGCGAACGCCGGCAATCCTCAGGACCACAATCCGCGTCCCGACCAGAACAACAGCGCCCGCAATCAGCGCGATCAGCGTCACGACGCGGACGATAGCGCGCGCAACGGCACGGGCCACGCGGTGGCTAGCAGCCGGAGCGCCGATATCGCCAACGACCGGCGCGATATTCGGCAGGACCAGGCCAACGTCAGGACCGAGCGTCAGGACATCGCCCGCGACCGGGCCGATATCCGCAGCGACCGGCAGGACCTGCGCCACGATTATGCCGAGCAGCGCGACGGCAGGAATGAGCAGCGCGACATTGCGCACGACAAGGCGGATATCCGCGCCGACCGGCGCGACATCACGCGTGACCAGGCGCAGATCCGCAGCGACCAGCAGGACATTCGCCGCGACCGTCAGGATCTGCGCGCCGACCAGGCCAGCGCGCGCAATAATGCTCATGACTCCTGGCGCAGCGCCGACCAGGACGACCGCAACCCTAACTGGCAGGATCAGCGCTTCGCCAGGAGCGGCGAGCTTGCCGGGCAGCGCAACGCCGTGAAGCCGAGCATCACGTCGACGACGCTCGCCAACAATGCGGCGGAGAACAACAAGAAAGCACAGACCGAGCAGAACGTGCACAAGCCCTGGTACCACTTCTGGTGGTGATGATCGTCCTCGCGTAGGAGAAGACTTACCTGCACGGAACGGTGTGTTCCGTGCAGGTTTTCTCCAAAGCTTCATGGCGCCGTCCCGGTCGCCGCCTTAAACTGTGCGGCAAAACCAGAATCCCCGAGGGAGGCGCGATAATGAGATTCATGGTGTGCGGCTGCGCGGCACTCGTCGCGGCCTGCGTCACTGGGCCGCCGCCGCTCGATAACCCGACGGCATCGCCCCGGGCCCAGCAGCGCGGCGAAGCGCGCGCGCTCGAACAGGCGGAAGCCGAATGCGCGACGCAGGGCAAGCACGCCGAGGCCCGACGGGCCGACGGCGAGACGATCTACGAGTGCGTCTCGACCCACTAGCCCACCCGGTGGCGGGCACGGGATTGCGGCTGATGCGATTGCGGCATCTCTTCGAAACGCTGCTCCTGTATGGGTCGCTCGTGCTGCTGGCGGTCATCTGCCTGTCGTGGACGGTGTTCGCGTTGCCGATGCTGCTGATCCTGCCCACAGCGGTCGGCCGCCGCGTCGGTCGACTCGGAATTCTGGCGGGCTTTCGCCTGTACGTTTGGGCGCTCGGCTGGATGGGGATCTACCGGCTGGATCTGCGGGCGCTGCGTGCCCTGCGGGATGGACCGCCGGTGGTGCTCGCGCCGAATCATCCGAGCCTGATCGACGCGCTGCTGATCATCGCGCACGAGCCGCGGGTGGCGTGCGTGATGAAATCCTCGCTGATGAACAACCTGTTTCTCGGCGCGGGTGCGCGCCTCGCGCGCTACATACGCAGCAGCCCGCCGCGGCGCATGATCCGCGAGGCGGTCGCCGAACTCGGGCGCGGCGGGATCGTGCTGCTGTTCCCGGAAGGAACGCGCACGACGCAAACTCCCATCAACGCCCTGCAGGCGAGCGTCGCCGTCATCGCCAAGCAGGCCGGCGTGCCTATCCAGACCCTGATCATCGAAATCGATTCGCCGTTCCTCAGTAAGGGATGGTCGGTGTTCCGCCGCACGTCGCTGCCGGTCAACTACCGGATGCGTCTCGGTCCGCGCCTCGACGCGCCGGACGACGTGCGTGCGTGCATGACGCAGCTGGATCAAACCCTGCGTGCCGCGCTCGCGCATCCTGCGCAGAACCTGCGGGAGGTGCACGGCGAGCGCGCAGCGGGCGCTGAGGTCGAAGCTTGCGGCGAGGGCGCAACGCGGCGCGAGCGCGCGCCGAGCGCCGAGGTCGCCCGGCGCAGCTGAGCCCTGGCCCCTTTGGCGCGCGCCGCTTTGGCGCGGAGCCTTACGGGGACTTGCGCGCGCGATATACCGAGAACATCGCGAGCTCGACCTGCCGTTCGACGTCCACGAACCCCGCGGCGGCGATGCCCGCGAGTATCGTCTCGGGCGGCACGCACGCTGCGATGGTGTCCCAGTAATAGTGCATCAGCACCGGCGTCTCGCGGCGCCGCCCCACGAATGCCGCGATCGCCGGCACCAGGCCCTTGAGCCAGACCCTGAGTAGTGCCCGCGGCACCGCCTGCGCCGGCATGGTGATCTCGAGCACGCACAAACGGCCTCCGGGGCGCACGACGCGGTGAAACTCGGCGAACGCCGCGGAGAGATCCGCGATGTGGCGCAGCGCGTAGCCCATACTGAGGAAGTCCACCGTGGAGTCCGGCAGGGGAATTTTCTCGGCGCTGCCGCCGAGTAGCCGCACACCTGCGGGCACGCGGGCGTGCTGCATCATGCCGGGACTCGGGTCGATGCCGGTAACGAGGGTAGGGTTGCCGACGATCCGCGCGGCGGCGCAGGCGAGCAGCCCGGTACCGGTTCCGACATCGAGCACCCGCATGCCGGGCTCAAGCCCTGCATCCCGCAGCGCGCGCTCGCGGTACCACGAGCCGCTCCCCAGTCCGAGCACCCGCTCGAGCCGGTCGTAGTCGCCTGCGGTCCGGTCGAAGATCGCCTGTACCCAGGCGCTGCGCTCGCTCTCGGTGGCGTAGTAGCCGCGCAGCGGTGGGTGTGGCGCCTGCACTTCGGGCCGCCTCACGCGCTCTCCTTGCGGCACACCAGCAGAACCTCGTCGACACCCTCGGTAGCGATCATCCCGGGGGCGAATGCAAGTTTCTTCTGGAAGCGCAGGCCAAGCTGCATGAATACCCGGTTGTACCACCACATCGCACGTTCGCGATCGTGCACCAGCCACCACATGCCAAAGTCGAGCAGCCACGAGGAGCGCGGCTGCATCCCGAAGACGGCGCTGCGCTCGACCTGCAGCCCGTGGCCGGCCAGCTTGGCCAACAGCTCGGGCGGCTCGTAGCGGCGCTTGTGGCCGACGAAGTCGTCGAAGGCGGTCCAGTACGCGCCGTACAGCGGCGTCGACAGGATCAGGGCTCCGCGCGGCGTTGTTACCCGCGCCAGCTCGGCCAGCGCCGCATCGTCGTCATCCACGTGCTCGACAATGTCGAAGGCGCACACCAGGTCGAAGGCGGCATCGGCAAAGGGCAGCGACGTCACCTGGCTCAGGATCACCCGCGCACCGCGGGCGCGCAGCTTCGCGAGCGCCGGCGCGCTGATGTCGACGAATTGTGTTCCCAGGATCGGCAGTCGCGGCCGGAGGCCGGGCGCCACCTCCAGTTGCCGCGCGGAAGCGGGTAGCAGGGACTGCACCAGCGGCCAGGTATTGAATCGCTGTGGCTCGATGAGGCTGGCATCCCGCCACAGCAGGTCGTAGTAGCGGCGATTCTTTTCGAATAATTCACGCCCGCTGCGCGTCTGCGAGAGCCCTGCTTGCATGATGCTGCCACGGTGTCGATGGCGTACGCGCCGGGCAGCCATCGTACGCCAGAAGCGGGCGCGCCTGCGGCCCGGCGTGGGCGCCACACCCAGGGGAAGGGGCGCCGGCAGGCGACCCCGGCAAGGGGCCGGAGCGCGAGCCGCGCTAGCCGGATTCCGAGGAACCGGAGGCGAGAAGCGGCGGCAGGCGCCGTGCGGGCCAGCCGGTCGCCTGGTCGTAGGCGTGACCCAATTGCAGCACGGCAAGATCGGCACGAGCGGGGCCGATCAGCTGCAATCCCATCGGGCGAAGAGGGTGGCCGAATCCCACCGGTACGTTCAGCACCGGAGCTCCGAGGAGACTGGCGGGCACGACGACTTCCATCCAGCGATGGTAAGTATCCATGGCGACGCCGTTGATGCGCGGTGGCCAATGCACCGAGGCATCGAAGGGAAATACCTGTGCGCTCGGCAGCAGCAGGTAGTCAACCCGGGTGAAGAGCGCGGCGGCGGCCCGGGACCAGTTCGAGCGCACCAGCGACGCGCGATAGACCTCCGCCGCGGCGAGCGCGCGTCCGCCTGCGACCTCCCACTGTGCCTCGGGCTTCATGCATGTCCGCCGGGCCGGATCCAGGAACAGAGTCTCCAGCTCCCCCGCCACCAGGAAATGCCGCAGCTTCAGCCACGCGTCCCACAATTGCGATGGCGGCAGCGGCAGCCGCACCTCCTCGACGACGCAGCCGAGCGTCTCGAAGTCCGCCAGAGCCGCGCGGCACAGCTCGAGCACGCCCGGCTCGAAGGGCAGGTAACCATCGAGATCGCCCAGCCAGCCCATACGGGTGCCGCGGAAATCGCGCTGCAATGATTGCTGGAAGTACTGCGGGTCCTGCGCCATCGACAGCGGGGCACGCGGGTCGTACCCGGCGATGACGCTCATGAGCAGCGCCACGTCGGCAACCGAGCGGGCCATCGCGCCGGCGCACGACAACTGGCCGAGAAACAGCTCCTCAGCGGCGACCGGAACGCGTCCGTAGGACGGCCGGAAGCCGAACACGTTGTTGTACGCGGCGGGATTGCGCAGCGAGCCCATCATGTCGCTGCCGTCGGCCACCGGCAGCATGCGTAGCGCCAGCGCCACGGCCGCGCCCCCGCTGCTGCCGCCGGCAGTCAGGCGCTGATCGTAGGCGTTCAAGGTCGTGCCGAACACCGTGTTGTAGGTCTGCGAGCCGAGGCCGAACTCCGCGGTGTTGGTTTTGCCGATGAGGATGGCACCGTGCGCGCGCAGGCGCTCGGCGAGAATCGCGTCCTGCGCGGGAATCGCATCGAGCAGCGGCGAGCCGTGCGTGGTGCGGATCCCGGCGGTCGGCACCAGGTCCTTGACCGCGTGCGGCAGGCCATGCATGCAGCCCAGGTAGTGCCCCTGCGCCAGCTGCCGGTCACGGGCGCGTGCCTGCTGCAGCAGGCTGTCGCGCTGCTGCAGCGAGACGATCGCAATCACCCGAGGATTGAGCGTGTCGATATGATCGAGATAGGTGCTCATCACCTCTTCGCATGAGACCGCGCGCGTGCGGATCGCGCCGGCCAGCTCGGCCGCGCTCATCAGCACCAGTGGCGAAGTCCCGCTACGCATGTCGGCAGGGAGTTGACAATATTCATCCAGGATCGTCTTCCCGGCTCCTTGTCAAAGTGGCGCTGCCGGGCAGATGATGGGCGTGCGACCAGGCTGCAGCACACTATAACGCGCGAACCGTGACTGCAGCGCGACTGCCACGCAACTGCGATGCTCTTCGGCTTCGGAGAAATGATCGTGCAGAACAAGAACGTCCGCCGCCCACCGACCCTCAGCGTCTCGACTCTGGTGCTCGCAGGCTGCTTCGTGGTAGCCAGCGCCGCGGCCTCGGGACAGGCGAGCTCCAATCAGCCCGATGCGCCCGATCAGGCCGGCCGTTACGCGATCGGTCACACGACGACCGTCATTACCGATACCAGCCGCAATCCCGACGGCTCCACGCCAGTGACCACCGCGGGCCGCCCGCTGTATCTGCACATCTGGTATCCGACGGCGGCGTCCACCACGCAGCACATCCGCTATAGCTGGAATGACCCCATCTACAGTGCCAATGCGGGCGGCGCCCTCTACCCGGGGTTTCCGGACCTGCCGGCGCTCACCTTCAGCGGCAGTGTTTCCGCGCATCCGGTGGCCGAGCACGCCGCGCTCGCCCCCGGCAGGTTTCCACTTCTGGTGGCGACCCACGGTCTCGAGGTGGCGGCGGCGAAGAACATGCCCGATACCCTGGAGACCCTCGCGAGCCATGGATACATCGTGGCCTCGGTGGAACATAGCGGCGACGATGACTCCTTTTACCAGGCGTACTTTCTGGAGACCTTCGTCGGTCTGTCGCTCGGGCCGAATCCGAGCATCCAGTCATCGATCCTGCAGCGCGCACGCGATGTGAGCTTTGTGGTCGGCGCCGTGCTGCACGCTGGGCTCGACAGCCAGACCGGCACCGCGTTCTCGCAGCATCTCGATGCCGACGACATCGGTGTGCTCGGCTACTCCCTCGGTGGGGAAACGAGCCTTGCCACGGTGACCGGCATCAGTGCGCAGGGACTGCCGGCGGATCGGCGCATCAAGGCCGCCTTCATGGGCTCGGGCAGCAACTACGGCCTGATTCTGAACGCGGCGGACTACGCCAATGCCGAGATTCCGCTGATGTTCTTCGGTAACGATACCGGCATTGCGTACCAGAACTTCAACGCCTTCACCCACAGCAACCCCAAGTATCTGGTCGATATCGCCGGGTTGAACCATCACGTCGGTGGTTATCAGACGAGCTGGTGCCAGGACTTTCGCCATTCCATGCTGGCAGTGAACCCGGCGGTGTTTCCGCAGGCGTTCATCAATCCGGCGCCGTTGAACCCGTCCGACATCGCCAACTACGTGTTCGATGCCACCTTCTACTTCAGCTACACCGGGCCGCGGGAGCTGGGAATCTACAACTACTGCGAGCCGTCGGTTTTCAACGGCATCAGCGATGCGCAACTGGTGGCGGTGCTGTTCGGTAATCCGCAGATCCTGAACGCCAGGAGCGAGCTGCAGGGCTCCATGCCGCTCGCCGCGGAACTGACGATCGCCGAGACGACGCGCCTGACGAACTGGTACGCGGTTTCCTTCTTCGACCAGACCCTCAAGCACGACCGCGATCGCGAGCAGCGCCTGGAGGACTCGGCCGACAACCGCCGCGTGAATCCGCTGGTGCACTTCGTCAGCAATTGCGAGAGCGTCAGGGCGCATCCGCTCGATCTGCAGTCCGGCGACCGGATCACTTTCGTGCCCTCGGGCGATGCAGGCTACAGCGTCACGGTCAGCTCCGGCGCCGCGCTGCTCGCTCCCGGGCCGACCAAGCTCAGCGTCGCCGGCGGCGCGAGCGTGTATCTCAGTTACCCGGGATTCTCCTTCCCGGTACCGGGCATGGCGCAGCCGGTGAGCGCGCTGCTGGTCAACGAGCATGGCGCGATCACTTCCAGGACCTCGGCCGACTACCCCGGTGTCGACGACAACGGCTCGCCCTGGTACATGAAGGGGCAACTGCTGCTCACCAACCGGCTGACGATCGGCGCGCTGCTGAAGGATCTCGACAGCAGCGCGGCGAGCGCCGGCGGTGGCGTGTTCGGCTACTACGATCAGGCGAACGGCCGCGTGGTCGTGACCTACGATGGTGTTCCGGCTGCCGGCACCACCGAGCCCAATACGCTGCAGGTGGTTATTCACAGCAGCGGTACGATCGAGATCACCATCGGCCAGCTGGCCGACACGGGAGCCGTGTATACGCCGAACATCCTCGGCACCATCGGGATCGCCTCCGGCCAGACGAAGGCCCGCGATCTGCGCAAGGTCAGGCCCATCAGCTTCAGCGCCCTGCGCAACGGCGCGCCGGTATTCCTGCCCTTCGGCAGTGACGGTGCGATCTACGAGCAGTACTACCTGGGCATAGACGGCGCCTGTCACGGCCACGACGGGGACGAGGACTAAGGACGGAGGAGGGTACTTGAGCGAAGATCTGCAGCGCCCCCTGGCGCAGGGCCCGCTGACGCCATTTCAGCTGGTAGCGATCGTGGTTTGCGTCAGTCTCAACATGCTCGACGGCTTCGACATCCTCGCGATGTCGTTTGCCGCCTCCGGCGTCAAGGCAGACTGGCACCTCGCGGACCGCCAGCTCGGCTCGCTGCTGAGCGCGGGACTGGTGGGCATGGGACTGGGTTCCCTGACGCTCGCATCGTGCGCCGACCGCTGGGGCCGGCGCACAATCGTGCTGCTGTCGGTGAGCCTCGCCTGCCTCGGTATGCTCGCCTCGGCCGCGGCCGGCAACTACGTGCAGCTCCTGGTGCTGCGCGTCATCACCGGGCTGGGAATCGGCGGGACGATCGCGAGTGTTGCGGTCATTGCCTCGGAATATTCCCCGGATCGCTGGCGCGGCACGGTGCTCGCCGCTTACGCGACCGGCTATCCGATCGGCGCAACGATCGGCGGCGCCATCGCGGCCTACACCATCCCCCATTACGGCTGGCGCTCGGCGTACGCAGTCGGGGGAGTGCTGACGCTGCTGCTGCTTCCGGTGGCGTGGCGCAAGCTTCCCGAGTCGCTCGAGTTCCTGCTCACGCGCCGCCCGCCCGGGGCTCTGCCGCGCATCAACGAGTTGTTCGTCGCCATCGGGCGGCCACCGTTGAGCGCGCTGCCCGCTGTGTCGGGCAACGGGACGTCCGCGCGCCCCGCTGCCCGCCTGGCACCGCCGCTGACCGCCTCGACGCTGCTGGTGTGGACGGCATTCTTCTGCACGATGGCCGGGTTCTACTTCATCGTCAGCTGGACGCCGCGACTGCTGAACGCCGCGGGCCTGAGTTCTGTGCAGGGGATCACCGCCGGGGTGCTGCTCAATCTCGGCGGCATTGCCGGTTGCGGTCTGTTCGCGCTCTCGGCCGCGCGCGCCGAAGCGCACCGTCTGCTGCTGGCCTCGCTCATCGGCAGTGCGGTGCTGATCGCCGTCTTCGGCATGACTCTCGGGCGGCTCGAGGTGGCGCTATGGACCGCGCTGCTGCTCGGGGTCATCTCCAACGCCGCCATGGCCGGTCTCTATGCGGTCGGACCGCCGCTATATCCAACAGCGATTCGCGGGACCGGCATGGGCTGGGCGGTGGGCATCGGACGGCTGGGGGCGATACTCGCACCGCTGGCCGCCGGTGCGCTGCTCGAGCGCGGCTGGGTGCCGAGCCAATTGTACTGGCTGTTCAGCGTGCCCTTCGTGGTCGCGGCGGTCGCGATGCTGTGGATCGTCCCGGCGCGCACACGCTTGCCGCTCGCGGTGGGCTAGATCGACGCTGGCGCGGCTGCGCCCGACGGGCTCACGATGAGCGACGTTCCGGACTTCATTTTCGTGCAGCGGTTGGCGCTGGGCGGCGGCGGCCCGCGGGTCGGCATCAAGGACTCGATCGACATTGCCGGCTGCGCCACCCGCATGGGAAGTGCGTGCCTTGCGGATGCACCGCCGGCGCCCCGGCACGCGGCGGTGGTGCAGGCGCTGCTGGAGGCGGGCTGCCGGATCGTGGGCAAGACCAACATGCATGAGCTTGCTTACGGCGTCACCGGCATCAATCGCTGGAGCGGCACCCCGGTCAATCCGCGCGCACCTGACCGGGTGCCGGGTGGATCCTCGAGCGGATCGGCGGTGGCGGTGGCCGCCGGGGTGGCGGACTTCACCCTCGGCAACGATACCGGCGGCTCCATCCGCATACCGGCGGCGTGCTGCGGGGTGTATGGCCTGAAGCCTACCTACGGCCGGGTGAGTCGAAGCGGAGTGCACCCGGGCGCGTCGAGCCTCGACTGTGTCGGACCGCTCGCACGCGAGGTGCCGACCCTCGAGCGCGCCATGACCATGATCGACCCGTCGTTCCGCTCGCAACCGTCCCCGGCGCGCGCCACGCTCGGTTGGGTCGAGGTCGAGGCCGACCCGAAGGTGGTGGCCGCGGCACGCGCCGTCCTTGCGAGCGCCGATGTCGGGGTGCGATCCGTGTCGCTGCCCGCGTTCGCCGCGGCGTTTGCGGCCGGCCTGACGATCATTGCAGCCGAAACCTGGGCGGCATTCGGCCAGCTCGCGAGCTGCGAGAAACTCGGCGCGGACGTGCGCGCGCGGCTGCTCGCCGCGCGCGCGATTTCCGCAACGGAGCTGACGGCCGCCGAGGGCGTGCGTCGCGTGCTGCGGGCGCAGCTCGACGAGGCGCTCGCCGGCGTGGACGCGCTCGCTCTGCCGACGCTGCCCGAAGCGCCGCTGACCTTCGCCGCCGCGGCCGATGCGCGCGCCGCACTGCGCTCGAGCTCGCTGGTACGACCGTTCAATCTCTCCGGACATCCCGCCATCACGCTGCCGATCGCCGCGGCGGGCCTGCCGGCGGGATTGCAGCTCGTCGGCCGGGCCGGCGGGGACGAAGCGCTGTGCGCGCTGGCGCGCACGCTCGCCGCCACGCTGCCGGCCACGCAGAAGTCTGCACATGGATAGGCGTCGCGCCAGCGAGCCGGCGAGGGGGGGCCAGCGCATCGAGTACGCCGCCGGCATTGCCTCGGCCGAGTCCGAGCGCGGCCGCATCGAGCTCACCGCCGAGTGGATCCTGAGCGTCTTCGATGACTTCTACGACGAGTTCCTGCGGCTGACCTGGGCGGCGAAGGCGGCCTTCGAGACTCGCGACCACCCGACCGCGATCGCCAATGCGCGCAGACGCCTGGGCCTGTACAACGCCACGGTCTATCCGCTGGCCGATGAGCTGCGGGCCGCGTTTCCGCAGTTAAAAGAGCGCGCGCCGCTCTGGGCAGAAGTCGAAGCGGCTTACCGCGCCGCCGTGCACGGCCGTTACGAGGCAGATCTCGCGCTGGCCTATCTGCACTCGGCGCAGCGGCGCGTGCATCACGGCGAGTGGAAGCCGGTCGAGTACGGCTTCGGCGGCTCGCGTCCGGTGGTGCCGCCGGCCGATGCCGTCTACGAGCGTTTCGGTTGCTCCTGGCCGCTCGAGCCCCTGGTCATCCAAAGGGCGCTACGGGTCGCGCAGCTCGCAGTGCCGTTTTGCGACCCGGCAGGGGATGCCGAGTTGATCGCCCGGCGCGTGAACGACGTGCTCGCGGGCCGCAGCGGCGGTGGCTTGCGGGCCATCGAGATGGTGCGTGGCGGATTTTTCCGCAACCGCGGCGCCTATCTCGTCGGCCGGCTGGTACTGCGGGGCACCGAGCTGAAACCCTTCGTCATTGCGTTGCTGAACGGCGGCGACGGCGTGCGTGCCGAAGCGGTGCTGCACGCGGTGCCGCACGTTCACAACCTCTGCAGCTCCACCGAGGCGCCGTTTCAGGTGACCAACCGGCACTATCACGAGCTCAGCGCCTTCCTCCAAGGCATTATGCCGCGCCGACCGTTGGGGCTGCATTACTCGACGATTGGCTATTACCACTACAGCAAGGTGGCAGTGATGAATGAGGTGCGTCGCCGGCTGGCGCACGATCGCGAGCTGCTCGGGGTGGCGCCGGGCAGCCCCGGTACCGTCACCATCGCTTTCACCTCGCCGCACTCGGACTACATCCTCAAGGTAATACGCGACCAGCCGACGAGCGACTACAAGTGGGACAGTTTCGAGGGGGTCGACGCGGTGCTCGCGAAGTACAAGCGAGTGCACGAGATCAATCGCACCGGCAGCATGCTCGACAACATCGTCTACTACAATCTGAAGCTCGAGCGCTCGTGGTTCGCGCCGGCGCTGGCGGAGGAGCTGCTGCAGGCGGCGCCCAACAGCGTACAGCTGCTGGACGAAGCGCTGGTGTTCAAGTACCTGATCGTGCAGCGCAAGCTCACGCCGCTGAACGTGTTCATCGAGAACGCGCCCGAGGACAAGGCGCTGCGCGCCATGCTCAACCTGGGGTTCTGCATCCGCAACAACGCTGCGGCCAACGTGTTCAACAAGGACTTCGATACCCGCAACTACGGCGTCAGCCGCTACCTCAAGATCTATCTCTACGACTACGACGCGGTGGAAACGCTCACCGACATCAAGGTGCGTACCAACCGCGATCGTTGCGACGGCGAGGAGGAGGTGCCTGCGTGGTTCTTCGAGCCCGGGGTGGTTTTCCTGCCGGAGGAGATCGAAGCCGGTCTGCGGGTGCGCAATCGCGCGCTGCGGCGCGCTTTCCGCGCCGTGCACGCCGATCTGATGAGCGTGGAATACTGGGAGGGGCTGCAGCAGGCGCTGCGCGCCGGGGAAGTCCCGGGGATCCATACCTTCCCCCAGTCATGTCAGCTGCAGGACTTCGGCGCCGAGACGATCGCCACGGAATGACGGCGCAGCCAGCGGCCGGTTGCGCTTTGCGGGCACGCGGGTCCTGCGAGAATGTTGTGTAAGTCCCTAACGGGAGAAGACCGCTCCGTGTGGCGTGCCGGCACCCTGCCAGCCGTGCGGCCAGGCGCGCTCTGCGAAGCTGAACCCCGGCTTGCCGTCCGTGCCACGAAAGGCCTCATCCACCGTGAGGCTGCCGGTGGTCTGGTCCAGCCGCAGCAGGTAGAGACGATTTTCGGGCGGCGTCGAACCGGTGGTCACAACGAGGCGCTGGGTGTTCTCTCCCCACGCCGTCCAGTGTGAGAAATAGCTCTCGCTCAGCGTGAGGCGCGACACCTCGTGGGGGTTCCCCGCGTGCGTAATGTCCAGCACGATGAAGCCATGGATTGCCGGCACACTCTGGATCAGATAGTGCCCCACGATCGTAGGAACTCCGCACCAGTTTCCGGGAAAGTGAAACACCAGCTTCGCCCGAGGTATGGTGGTATCGATCCTGGTGATGCGTTCGAGTCCGCAGCCGAGCGTCTGCACGAATACCGATCCATCCGGACCCAGACGCGGCTCTTCGGGGCTGATATGAGCGTAGCGGTCCGCGCCCACGTCGAGGTACGCGGTCTTGAGAAGTTTCAGATCCGACAGACGCCACACTTGATAGGTCACACCGGCAAATATGTCCTCGAGGTGCATCGAGGAGTTGGTCGAGACGATGCGGTCGAGCCTGGGAATGACGACCAGACTGTAAGGCATCAATAAGGCGTCGGAAAATGCCGGATCCGCGTTGCTGGCAGAGCGAACCACGTTGCCGCGGTCGTCAATCTCAACCAATCCGCCGCTCCTGGGCAGCGGCGCTGCGCTGTCGCTGGGATGGGCGTGTTGAAAGGTAGCCAGCACATTGCCATCGGGCAGACGCAGATAGGAATGCGGATGCATGTAGCCCGCCATGTCCGCAAAGGAGGTTACGATCCGGGGCTGCAACGGATCGCGCACGTCGAATATGAATGTGCGGCCGGCGTCGTGGTCATTCGCGAACAACATTCCGCTCGCGGGCATGGTGTACTCGGTGTGATGCACACGCTTAGTCTGCTGATCCGTAGGGAGCGTCGTCACCAGGCGTCCATATGCGGTCGAGGCGGGATCTGCATCGATCACCGCCAGAAAGTCGTTGCCTTTCTGAGCCTGATCACCCGCCCATACATACAAATATTGACCGTGCGCGGTCGTGCTCTGCTCGTGAGCAAGCACGGCACCACTGACGCCACACAGCACAGCGAGGAGGGCGGAGGCGAAGCGCGGCATGGGGTCTCTTGGCGGGTATCCTTGAAGAGGCTGCATCCTAACGACTCGGCCGGTGGCGGTCGAGAACGGCTGCCCCCGCGGCCGCACGTGAGCGCGGCCAAGGTCCGCAACGCTGCCGCCGTGGCCTATGACGGTTTATCCCGCTAATCTGTCGCTGTTGCCCTGCCGGGAGCACCCGCGGAGACGCCCCGCGCGGGGCGAAATCCGGCGTGCGCGTGTCACTGTAGCCGCCGAGTTGGGAGCGTACCAGTGAACAGTCGTCAGCCGAGAGCTCACCAGCCACCACGGCACCGCATAGTCATCGTCGGCGGCGGGGCGGGGGGCCTGGAGCTCGCCACCAGGCTCGGCAACAGGTTGGGCAAACGTGGCAAGGTGGAGATCGAGCTGATCGACCAGGCCCGTACCCACCTGTGGAAGCCGCTGCTGCACGAGGTTGCCGCCGGCAGCATGGATTTGGGCGTGCACGAGCTCAACTATCTGGCGCAGTCGTACTGGCACAACTTCCGCTTCCGCCTCGGCGAGATGATTGGCCTCGACAGAGAACGGCGCGAAGTACAGGTGGCGCCGGTCATCGATGAAGACGGCAACGAGATCACACCACGACGTGTGGTCCGCTACGACACTCTGGTGATCGCAGTGGGCAGTCTCACCAACGATTTCGCTACCCCCGGCGTCAAGGAGCACGCGATTGCGCTCGAGACAGCGTGCGAGGCCACACGCTTTCATCGCCGGCTGGTGAACGCCCTGATGCGCGCGCATGCGCAGCGCGAACCTCTGCGGCCAGAGCAGTTGCAGGTGGCAATTATCGGGGCCGGAGCTACCGGCGTTGAGCTGGCTGCCGAGCTGCATAACACTACACGCGAACTTGTGGCGTATGGGCTCGACCGGATCGATCCGGACCAGGACATCAAGCTCAATGTGATCGAGGCGGCCGAGCGGATCCTGCCGGCACTGCCGGAGCGACTTTCCGAGGCCGCCAGCAAGCTTCTGCAGAGTAAAGGCGTGCGGGTGCGGACGTCGGCGCGCGTCGCCGAGGTCCTGCCTGGCGGAATCAGGCTGGCGAGCGGGGAGATCATTGCGGCGGAATTGGTGGTATGGGCGGCGGGCGTCAAGGCTCCGGACGTCCTCAGGAATCTGGACGGACTGGAGACTAACCGCACCAACCAATTGCTCGTCACGCAGACGCTGCAGACCACACGCGACCCGGATATCTTCGCCATCGGCGATTGCTGCGCCTGTCCCTGGCCGGAGAAGGGTACCAACGTGCCACCGCGTGCGCAGGCCGCCCATCAGCAGGCAAACCACATGGTCAGGCAGCTCGCGAACCGGCTGGCAGGCAAACGGTTGCAGCCGTTCCGCTACCGCGACTTCGGTTCGCTGGTCTCGCTGGGCGAATACACCACCGTGGGTAATCTCATGGGAGTACTGGTAGGCGGCAGCCTGATGATCGAGGGGTACATCGCGCGGCTGATGTACATGTCACTGTACAAGATGCACGAGCTCGCGCTGCATGGCTACACCAAGGTAGCGCTCGATACGCTGGCGCGGCTGATCACGCGGCGCACCGAGCCGCATGTCAAGCTGCATTGAGTGACCTCCGCAGCTTGTCAGGCAAATGTCGATCCTACCCTGCTGCAAGAATGGCGTCGCGTGACAGCGCTGCAGCGGCCAGCCTGCAACGCCTGCTGCCCGCGGCCGGGTCAGGCCGGCAGCCTCATGACGTGGCGCGTTCCAGGCCATAAAATGCACACTGGCGCGCGAGCGGCACCGCGGATGATCGACTTGCCGACGCGTCGCGCGGGAGCAACTCCAATGGCCTCAGCTCTGCCCGGCATTCGCGCCTGCGTCTTCGACGCCTACGGGACGCTTTTCGATTACGCCTCGGCTGCGGCGGCATGTCGGGACGCTCTCGGCGATCAGAGCGTGGAGCTCACGGCTCTGTGGCGCGACAAGCAGCTGCAATACACCTGGCTGCGTGCCGCCCAGGGAAGGCACGCGGATTTCTGGCAGGTGACGGGCGAGGCGCTGGATTTTGCGCTCGAGACGCTGCAGATCGCGGATGCCGCGCTACGTGACCGTCTGATGAACCTCTATCTCACCCTCGATGTTTTCCCCGAAGTGCGGTCGGTACTGCGGCGGTTGAAGGCGGCAGGGTTGAAGGTGGCGATACTCTCCAACGGGTCGCCGCAGATGCTGCGCGCCGCTGTCGCTGGCGCGAGGATCGATGCACTGCTTGATGCGGTGCTCTCGGTGGAGGAAGTCGGCGTCTACAAGCCGCATCCGCGGGTATATGCGCTCGCGGTCGATCGCCTGGCGGTCGAGCGCCAGGCGATCGCCTTCCAGTCGGCGAACGCCTGGGATGCCTACGCGGCGTCGGCATTCGGGATGCGGGTGGTGTGGTGCAATCGCTACCACCAGCGCAGCGAACGTCTCCCCGGCAAGCCCGATCGCGAGATCAACTCGCTTGCCGAGCTGCCCGCGCTGGTGGGTGCCTAGCGAGCACAATCATGCGGATGTCGGCATCCGGTCTATACTGGCGCGCGACAGGTTGGCGGAAGCGCATGCTAGCGGGGTTCTCGTCGGCGCGCGCCACTCCCCGGTAAATTACAAACCAGAAGAGGGGATTATGATGAGCGGTTCGGAATATCAGAAGCGGCAGGAAGGCAATGCAACGGTGTTCGAAGTCACACCGGCGCCGCCGAAGCGGTTCATGCTGATTGTCATCCTGGGTGGGATCGGAGCTCTGTTCGGTCTGGCAGTGATCGGCTCGGAGCATCTGCTGGGATTGATCATGCTGGGCGGCTGCGGCTACGCGGTTTATTGGGCGTGGACCAACGACTTGCGACCGCCGGAGCACCGTAGCCCGAGCACCTTCCGCGTGACACCGGACGCGATCGAGAGCAAGGGTCAGACCTGGCGCAAGGCTGACATCCATCGCCTAATCGTCAAGAACGGCATCACCAAGAGTATCGCCACGGCGCCGGGCGTACTGGTAGAAGTGCCGCCCATGATGGCCGCCGGCGCCGCGCACCGCATGCAGGTTTCCCTGACCTGCAACGGCCTGGAGGTCGAGGCCGGCGGTAAGGGTACGGTGCTGGCTGGCGGCATGGACGAAACGACCGCGTTTGGACTGCTGACCGACGTCAGCCGCGTGCTGGGATTCAACACCGCCTGACTCGGCTGTGCATGATTGCAGCGTGAAAGCGTTGGGCACAGACTGCTCAGAGCAGCGGCGGGACGGAGAAAGCCATTTTGGCGTTGGAGAATCAATGGCTGCAGGCGCAAAAGACCAACAGTCCCGACTTGGTCGCCCCGCTGCTGGCCGATAAGTTCGTGAATACCGGAGTTGATGGCAAGGTCACTGACAAGGCCCAGACGCTGGCCGACCAAAAAGCTCGCAAATACGCGAGTGCCGAGTACGACAACGTGCACGTCAGCGTATTCGGCAATACCGCCATAGCGACCGGGGAATACAAAGGTACCGGGACCGATGCAGCGGGTAAGTCCTTCGATGAACATGAGCGCTGGACCGATACCTGGGTGAAGATGCCCGACGGGAAATGGCAGTGTGTTGCGACTCACGGGTCACCGGTCGCAGCGGCAAGGTAGAAGAGCTGAATGTTGCTCGCCTGACGCGCATGGCTCGCCGTCATCCGATCACGCCGCGGCTGTGTCCGAGAGAGTGGCGCTACCAGCCCCGCACGGCATGCCAGCCCGACACATAGTCGATTGCGTCACAAATCCACTGACGACTTCGGATTGTCCCTATTCCGCTGCCGAGGGGTGCGTGGCATGGTCGGATCCGGTGTCGGCCTTGCCGGCACAACCCGCTTCGCCGGCCAAATATGCAGAATCCTCTCGATCCCTCGGAGTCGCTCAGCCCCTGCCTGCTTCTCGGGCCAGCGCCGTGCGACGATTGCCCATTCCGGGCACGCTGTGAAGTCGAGCTGCTCGCCTGTGAATCCTATAGTTTGTTTGTGCGCGACCTCGCCTGTTGGCAAGGCGCGGCGCGCGCGCCGACCCGTGCCCGTTACCTCACAATTTTCGCCGCCAGGAACGCCCAGCCGCGCGTCTCGCCGCTACGCTGGTTGGCCGGTCCTGCGTCTGACAAGCCTCGCAACCCCCAGGTATCGTCGTGGGAACCGGGGCGTGCTCCCGAGCCGTCCGCGCAAAACCGGGCAATCGCCCCAGTGCTTTGACTCACTCGATAGCTGTCATGCGCGACATCGGGGCGCAGAATAAGGACATTGGCGCGGGTAAATCTGCGGACGCGCACCGCTAGCGTCGACGGCGTAAAATCCTTTGAGAGCGGCGGACACCGTGCGATGACGCGGAGGCGAGCCTCGCCAGTGAGAAGCGTTTTCTGCCCAAAGCGTTACGTGACGGGAGCACTCTGCGCTCTGATGCTCCTGTCCGGGTCGTCGTGGCGAACAGCCGCTGCCGACGCCAAGCCTTTAAGGGCAATCCTCCTCATCGCGGGAGACGATCTGCCCGATTCCAATTTCGCGGACTCGGTTGTGCTCGTGATGAACAACCTCGCTCCCGCCCCGGTCGGCATCATCATCAACAGGCCGATGCCGATTCCCGTCTCCCGTCTCTTTCCGGATCTCAAGCGCCTCGCGCGGGTGCGCGACAAGGTGTACTTCGGCGGACCCGTTGAATTCGGATCCGTGTGGTTCCTGTTTCGCGCCACCACGGCGCCCGAGCATGCGATCCCGGCTTGTGACGGTGTCTACTTGAGCGCGGACCGGAAGCTGCTACTGCAGCTGCTCGGCCGCGACAATCCCATGGATGGCTTGCGGATCTTCGTCGGCCACGCCGGTTGGGCACCGGGTCAGCTTGAGACCGAGATCGCAAACGGGGACTGGACTCCCAAGCGCGCCGAGCCGGAGGCGATCTTCAACGGCAAGGCCGAGCACCCCTGGCCCACCTCGCAGGCCCCAAAGCGCAGCACTTGACGCTCGCGGGCCTGATTCATGAAACAGTGTGGATCGAAATTGAAACTCAGGGCCCCTGCAACGCTTTCTGGAACTCCGCGCTCTCCAACGTCGAGCTCACCGCGTTGACAACGGCATCGGAGAGAACCTCATAATAGTTGTCGAGTTTGTAGGAGCGACCGAAACGGGTCGCGTCGCCGGCGGCAACTCCACTCCAGAGCGTCCTGCCGCCGTGCCCCACTACCGTCAGGTGCACCGCGACTTCCGATTTGTAGGTAGCGGTCTCCCTGACAAAAAACTGCTTTACCTCGCCCTTGATCGTCACCGCACCGTTGCTGTCCACGGTGCTGAGACCCGCACGATCGAACAGCTCGCGCATATGCCTGCTCACGAACACACCGACGTCGTCGGCGGTGGTGACGGGCTTCGGTGTATCGTCTTCGAGGTTCTCACCGATTGCCTCCTTGTTATCACGGGCGTCCTGGAACGTCTCGAACCGGATCGGCGCCTGAGATACCTCCATCGTGCCCAATTTGAGCTCCGATGTCGGCTTCCATTGCAGGGGCACATGCTCGAGCAGGGGTGTGCTCGTCTTCGCGTATGCGCCCAGCGCCACGGCGAGCAACATGACGACCGGTATAGCGCGCATGAGGTATCAGCCTCCAACGGACGCGGCGATGCCAGCGCAATGATATGCCGCTGCACCTCCTTTGTTCCATCCTGCAGGCGTCCGCTGCGCGCGTTGCCTGGCGCTGTTGGGCGTCGCATGCCCTGCCTCCCGCAGCAGTGCTAGGATGCTCGAAGCGCCGACCCAGACGCGGCGCGTCGAGCAGGTATTGGGGAGATATGTCCACCGCGACCTCGCCGATCGCTGCTAGCCGGGTCGGGATGAGTCACGCGCGGGTGATCCTCGCCGCGAGTCTCGGCACCGGTTTCGAGTGGTATGACTTCTTCCTGTACGGGTCCCTGGCAGGCGTTATCTCCAAACAATTCTTTACCGGCGTCAACGAAACGACCGGATTCATTTTCGCGCTACTCACTTTCGCTGCCGGTTTCGCGGTCAGACCGTTTGGTGCGCTTTTGTTCGGCAGACTGGGCGATCTCGTAGGGCGAAAGAAGACCTTTCTTGCGACCATCATTATCATGGGTATCGCAACCACGCTGGTCGGCGTCCTTCCGAATTATCAATCGGTGGGAATCGCCGCACCCATGGCTCTCATCGCACTTCGCATGCTTCAGGGTCTAGCCATTGGCGGCGAGTACGGCGGCGCCGCGATCTACGTGGCCGAACACGCTCCGCCGGGGAAACGTGGACGCTATACGAGTTGGATCCAGACGACCGCGACGCTCGCGCTGCTACTGAGCCTGACTGTCGTGCTGGCATGCCGAGCGCTGTTCGGAGCCGATTTCGACACCTGGGGCTGGAGAATCCCTTTCCTCCTGTCGACCGTGCTGCTGGCCATTTCGGTGTATATCCGCCTGCAACTTGCGGAATCGCCGGTGTTTCTGCAAATGGTGGCCGAGGGCTCGCGCTCCAGGGCGCCAATTCGGGACGCTTTCGGTGACCGCGGGAACCTGAAGTTGATGCTGGCCGCCTTGTTCGGAGCGACGGCCGGAATGAACGTCGTGTGGTACGGCGGTCAGCTTTACGCGCTGTTCTTTCTCACCCAGGTGCTCAAGGTCGAGGCGCAGACGGCAAGTCTTCTGCTGGCGGCCGCGCTAGTGATCGGTACCCCGCTGTATCTGGTGTTCGGGCGGCTGTCGGATCACGTGGGTCGGAAAAAGATCGTGCTGCTGGGGATGGCGCTGGCCGCGTCGACCTATTTTCCGATCTATCACGCCATCACCCACTTTGCGAACCCGGCGATCGAGGAAGCGGCGCAGCGGGCGCCCGTCGATGTACTCGCGGCGCCGGGTGACTGCAGTCTGCAGTTCGATCCGATCGGCAAGAGCCGCTTCGTCAAGTCCTGCGACACTGCCAAGGCAGCCCTCGCCAAGGCGGGCGTACCGTATACCACGGAGGTCAAGGCCGCCGGTGGCGTCGCGGTGGTCCGCATCGGGCACCCCGGCGAAGGGGCAACCGACGTGTCCTCATTCGACGGAGCGCGGCTTTCGACAGAACGCTTCAAGCAGGAGAACGACACGTTTGGATTGAACCTGAAGCGCGCGCTTTCAGCGGCAGGCTACCCGGCGCAGGCGAATCCGCGGCGTATCGACTATCCCATGGTCCTGCTTATGCTGCTGATTCTCATGGTGTATGTCACCTTGGTCACTGGGCCGATGGCCGCGTGGCTGGTCGAGCTCTTCCCGGCGCGTGTTCGTTACACATCAATGTCCGTCCCTTATCACATCGGCGCCGGCTGGTTTGGTGGCTTTCTGCCCGCGGTGGCGTTCATGCTGGTGGCGATCACCGGAGACCTCTATTCAGGTCTTTGGTATCCGGTCATCGTGGTCCTGGTGACGCTGGTCGCCGGTGTGTGTTTCTTGCCAGAGACGGCCGGCCGTCGAGTCCGAGCCGCTGTGCAATGAGTCGCATCTGCCGCGTGGCTGCAGAACCTGCGGATGGGGCAGAGGGCGCTCAGCACCGGATAGCTTGACGCCCTCGGTCGACGTTCAGGCTGCATGCGCGCAGTATGCGGTCTGCATGAACGACGACGATCTCAATTACCTCAAGGAACACGCTCAGAAGCATGCGCAGCAGTCTTCCCTACAGGCGACGGTCGCGTACGACGGTGAGGACGGACTTCTCCACCTCATGGTGATTATGAGGGTTGGTGGCGGCCAGCCGAAGTCCATACGAAGGTCTGTAAAATTCCAGAGCCGCCCGCAGGCTGAAGCGTTCATCGACGACATTATCCGGCTGGCGCGGCGGGCGAGATCGGATTCACCGAGGCTGCCGTAGATGGACCTCGACCTTCGCGGCCGCGCTGTTCTGATCACGGGCGGGTCGCAAGGCATTGGCTTGGCCACCGCTCGCGCCTTTGCCGTCGAGGGATGCCACTTGCACCTTGCGGCACGGACTGAATCCCGACTTCGCGAGGCCCAGCGCGAGATTACCGAAAGGTTCGGCGGAAAGGCGGAGATCCATCCGATCGACGTGGGCGTCGGTGACAACGCCCGGGCTCTCGCCCAGACCTGTAGCGACGTTGACATTCTCGTGAACAACGCTGGCGCGGTTCCCGGGGGAAGCCTCGAGCAGATTGACGAGGCGCGCTGGCGTGCGGCGTGGAATTTGAAAGTCTTCGGATACATCAATCTGACCCGTGAAATCTACGCGGCGATGGCCGCGCGCGGCCGCGGCGTCATCGTCAGTGTCATTGGCACCGCTGGGAACATAGTCCCTGCAAGCTATCTGGTGGGTGTCAGCGGCAGCGCCTCACTTGTAGCCTTCACGCAGGCGCTGGGCGGTATGAGTCTCGATCGGGGCGTGCGCGTCGTCGGCGTCAGCCCGGGCGACGTGCTCAACGAGCGTGGCATCGGCTTCCTCAGGCAACAGGCCGCCGAGACTTTAGGAGATCCCGAACGCTGGCGCGAGCGGCTCGCACATCAGCCTGGAAAGCGAGCGGCAACCGAGGAAGACATTGCTAATGCCGTCGTCTTCCTCGCCTCGGATCGCGCAGGCTACATCAGTGGCGAGGTGCTGGCGGTCGATGGCGGCCTTCGCTGGCGCCAGCGTGTGTTGTAACCCGGCTGGCAGGCTGGCTTACGAGATCCGATGAAGTCTTGCAATCGCCCTTGGCAGCTCATAATAGTGTCGCCAAAGCGAGGTCCCCGTGGGGCGGCACCGCTCGCACGTGAGGCGATTCTTGGAGGGTAAAAACGTGGCAGCGAATAAACCAGCACTCGATGCACCGGCCGCGGCCCCCACGCGGGACGCCCTTGTCAGGAACCGATTTGAGAGCATCCTCGAAACGATCGGCCGTACACCGATCGTGAGAATCAGGAAGCTCGCACCGGCGCACGTAGCCCTGTACGTCAAGATAGAAGCGTTCAATCCCATGGGATCCGTGAAGGATCGATTAGCTCTCGGTGTAATCGAAGACGCCGAACGGACAGGGCGACTCAGACCGGGACAGACGGTAATCGAGGCGACCAGTGGCAATACCGGTATTGGCCTCGCCATGGTATGCGCACACAAGGGCTATCCACTCGTTGTGACCATGGCTGAGAACTTCAGCGTCGAGCGGCGCAGATTGATGCGCTTCCTCGGCGCCAGGGTGGTACTGACACCGGCCGCCCTTAAAGGCAGCGGTATGCTTGCGAAGGCGAGTGAGCTCGCCGAGGCACACGGCTGGTTCTTGTGCCGGCAGTTCGAGAACGAGGCGAACGCTGACATCCATTCACGCACCACCGCGCGGGAAATTCTTGCCGCCTTTGACGGTGAACGTCTCGACTATTTCGTGACCGGCTTCGGCACTGGTGGCACGCTCAAGGGTGTTGCGCGTGTGTTGCGCGAGGCTCGCCCCGAAACCAAAGTGATCGTGTGCGAGCCGGACAACTCGCAGGTACTCGGCAGCGGAATTGCACAGTCACGCAAAGCCGATGGATCGCCGCTCGGCAGTCATCCGAGCTTCCGCCCGCATCTCATGCAGGGTTGGAGTCCGGACTTCATTCCGAAGCTCACCGAAGATGCTGTTGCACTTAAGCTGATCGATCGAGTTGTACCTGTGAACGGCACGCGCGCGCTGGCGCTAGCGCGTGAGCTCGCCCGCACAGAAGGGATCTTAGCGGGCATTTCGGGCGGCGCCACTCTTGCAGCGGCACTGCAGTTGTGCGATGAAGCCGCGTCGGGTGCCAACGTGCTGTGCATGTTGCCAGACACCGGAGAACGCTATCTAAGCACTCCGCTTTTCGCCGAGATTCCCGCTGACATGAGCGCGGAGGAACTGGCCATTGCGCGGTCGACGCCGAACTGTCGGTTCGACGTGGCTCCGCCGCCGCAGCCAGGTAGTACGCCTCAGGCAATCTCACCAGAAGCAGAAGAGTTCGTGGAGCGCGTAGTCGGCGATCGCGGGCTACCTGTCGTAATGTTCGCCCTTGAATGGTGCGAATTTTGCTGGGCCGTTAGAAAGATGCTCGCGAGGCACGGCATCGCGTATCGCTCGGTTGATCTCGACTCGGTCGAGTATCAGAAGGACGACCGAGGTGGAAGAATCCGCGCGGCGTTGAGTGCACGCACCTCGATGACTACTATTCCGCAGATCTTCGTCGGCGGCGAATTCGTGGGCGGCTGCACCGATGTCTTCGATGCCTACAAGGCCGGCCGACTTCAGGAGCTCCTCACCAGGCACGGAGCCTCGTACGACAGGAATGTGCACGTCGACCCGTATTCGTTCTTGCCGTCATGGCTGCATCCGCGCTGACATCCCGGTGAGTGCTGCACCAGGCTTGGCGGAGCCAGCGGGGAAGCCTCGGCACACAGCCTAGGGAGCCGTTTGGGCCCTGTCACGCGTGCGGCGGGCTAACGTCTCCAGGAGCGCCTCGGGATCCACCGGTTTCACCAGGTGGAGATCCACCCCCGCCGCGCGGCTGTGCTCGCGGTCCTGTTCCTGCCCCCAACCGGTTACCGCGATGATCTGGATTGCCTTGCCATGTGGACGACTACGCATCTGACGTGCAACCGCGATGCCATTCATATCCGGCAGCCCCAGATCGAGCAGCACGACTGCGGGATGGATCTCGTCGAAGGCTGAAAGCGCGGCAGCGCCATCGAAGGCCACGCTCACCGGGAACCCTTCGGCTCGCAGCACATCGGCCAGTGTCTCAGCCGCATCGGCATTGTCATCCACGATGAGTAGGTGGGATCGAGACTTGAACAACGGCACGATCTTCTCTTCACCGGAGAGCTCCGCAGCAGCAAGGGGCTGGTTGGCGGCTAGCGGCAGGCGCACGGTGAACTGCGCACCTCGACATAATCCTTCGCTGCTGGCTTCGACTGTGCCGTCGTGCAGCTCCACGAGCCGTTTCACCACGGTAAGACCGATGCCGAGCCCGCCCTGCGCCACCCGCAACGATTTGTGCAATTGCGCGAACAACTCAAAAACCCGCGGAATCATCTCGGGCGATAGGCCGACCCCGGTGTCTTTGACGTGCATCACGGCCCAGCCGTCCACGTTTTCCAGGAAGATCTCAATACGTCCCCCGGGCTCGGTGTATTTCGCGGCATTGTCGAGCAGATTCCCAATTACCTGACGCAGTCGAGCAGCGTCACCGTACACCCACAGCGCGTCCGGTGGGATTGAAAGAATCAGGCGGTGCTGCAAGTTGGTGAGCAGTGGCTTCGCAGTCTCGGCGACTTCGCTGACCAGATTCCGTAGGTCAAGGGTGGCACGCTTGAGCTCGATCACGTTGCGAGTCACGCGGCTCATGTCGAGCAGATCATCCAGAAGGCGGGCCATCTGTTTTCCCTGACGCTCGATCACCTCGCGCGCGTGTTGCAGAGCATGCTCGGGCATGCCTTTACGCAGACTCGCCGCCGCGTAGCGAATCGGCGCCATCGGATTTCTGAGTTCGTGTGCGAGTGTTGCGAGAAACTCATCCTTGCGCTGCGCGGCCTCGTGCAGGGCGAGTTCCGCGCGGCGCCGCTCGGTGATGTCGCGAGTCACCGAGAGCACTGCGCTGACGCCTCCGGCCTCGTCGTAAAGTGGGACGCAGTGCGATTCCATCAAACGCCGTGTTCCCTTTAGACCGACGATTTCAAATTCGCGCGGCTCCTGCAGCGGTCGTCCCGACAACGCCGCCTGCTGCAGTTCCCGAAAGGCGTCGAGATGAGTCGGCTCTATCAGGCTGAATATGCTGCGGCCTCGCACATCCTCGATTGACTCCGCCTCGATCATGGCCAGACCGGCGGAGTTCATATCGAGCACACTTCCATCCGCCGCGACCACCTTCACGCACTCCGGTTGGGCATTCAGCATCGCGTGCCATCTGCGCTCGTTCTGGCGGATCACTGTCTCGGCCGCCTTGCGCGCCGAGACGTCCTCGACCAAGGTGATCACACCGGTGATCTCTCCATTGGTGCGCTGCGGAATGTAGGTGATCGAAACGTCGAGCGCACCCGCGAGGCGGTAAGGCAAGCGGGTTTCGAGATGGAACGTCTCCCCGCCGAAAGCTCGCTCAAGGTTCGGACGGATTGCAGCGTACGCGTCTGCCCCGAGCACTTCGCTCACATGTTGGCCGCTCATCTCGCTGGTCGATTTGCCGAACCAGCGTTCGTATGCGGCATTATTAAACTGGTATTGATGTTGTGGGTCGATCAGTGAGATGAGTACCGGCAGGGCGTCGCTGATGGTTCGGAGCTGCTTCTCACTGCGTCGGACGGCATCTTGTGCATGATGCAGATCAGTCACGTCCGCTGAGGAGCCGACAAGCCCGGCGAGTTGACCCGCTTCATCCAACACCGGCTCGATGTGCGACAGGTAATGACGAACCTCGCCGTCGTGTTCAAATGTCACCGGCAGCCGCTCGGCGCGACCCGTGGCGAACACCCGATCGATCGCGTCGGCATAGCCTGGATACCTGGCGTTTGACATGACATCGCCGACCTGCTGTCCGATGAAGTCTTCGACGCTAAAGCCCGCTCCCGGGTTGTACACCCACGTGTAGCGCCTCTGCGCGTCACACGCCCAGGCAATGATGGAGCCGCCCTTGAGGGCTGTCTTAAACCGTAACTCGGTGTCGCGGGTCGCCTGCAGCGCGCTGTTCAGATCCTCGCGTGCGCGCCGCGCTTGGATCAGCAGATGCCGTGCAAACACCGAAATGGCGAGCGCCGCGGTGCTGGTGAGGATAAATATACCGACAGCGGCGAGGTCGCTTGACAGCGTGATGGATAGAGCACCGATTGGCTGTATCCAGAAGAGATCTACCGCCAGGGAGCTCAACAGAACAGCGACAATGCCGGGGCCGATTCCGGCGAGAAAGCCGGTGGCGATAACCGCGGGGAAGAAGGGCAGAAACGGAGCCCGGCCGGCACTTGCGTCCTGCATCCAAAAATTTGCCAGAGTCGCGATGCAGACAAATACGGGCGCACTAACCCAACGTATAGCGACTCCGGTCAATGGCACAGCGAGCCGAGTCTGCTGAGTTCGTCGCAAGGGTCACCCGTGAATCAGCGATCTTAAGCAGGGTAGTCAGGGGGTGGACGAGCGTCTGCGCGATGTTGGATCGGGGCTAGCACCGAGAGCAAGAGCGTAAGCGGAAGTCGCCGTGTAAGCGCAATCCGACAAAAGTTGTTCCTTAGGAGCTCAGAGCATCGCCCTGATTAACCGCTCAACCTCGTCCAGCTTGTAGGGCTTGACAATGAAGACGCACACCGTGGCCATCGCGGTTGCTTCCTGATGCGCTCCAGATGTCAGCAGTATCGGAACTGCGGGATGATGCTGCGCGAGCCATTGTGCGAATGCCAGCCCGTTCAGGGACCCCGGTAAATTGATATCGGAGAACACGAAGTCCACGTGCGTACCCGATGAGAGCACGTCGATGCTTTCCGCGGCATTTTCAGCCTCTATCACTCGATAGCCCACTGCGCGCAGATACACCGCGGCGGTACAGCGGGTCCAGAAATCGTCCTCGATGAGCAGCACGACCGGCGTGTCCGGCGCCCGCCGCGCTGACAGCTCCGCTCCACTACCCATCCCTGTGTTCACGGCAGGCATGGTTAAGGCTGCTGCCATGCGCCCGTGCCGTCAACCGCGACCGACGGCGTCGCCGACGAACCACAGCGATATCGCAACGAAGGCGGTTGGGGAGATCTATCGCGCCACGAACAGAATCGGCCAGAACCTCTGCCGCCCCACAGGCGCGGACGCGTTGTGCGCGGTAGCTGTCCATTGGCGATGCGCTCACGTGCGACTCGCCCGGGCGTTGACGAGATCCAAGCAAAGCTTGCGGTTGTGATTTGTTTTCGCCCTTCCTGTGGGAGGTTCCCTACGCCATTTAGGACATCGCCGACTACCGGCGTGTCAAAGCGCCTACTGCGAGATATGCCTGGTCGTCCCATTCTTTTTTGTTTCTCAAACAACCCACCAGGAGGGGCCCGATGATGACGGACCCAGGGGCAGCTCCCTCCATACATTCCGAACCGTCCCGCGGCTACCGCGACCGGGCAATCGCCATCCGTGCTCGCCTGCCGACGCTCAAGGATGACGAGATCTTCGTCGAGCTCTATCTCCTCGCCGCTCACTACGAGCGGTTGGCGGAGTTCGCCGAATCGTCCGGCCCGTTTGCGACCCTGGAGGATTGACCTACACGCGAATTCCTTTCCTCGCCGAATGCGCCCTCACAAGGAATGGCTATCAACGCCCCGGGGAACGCTGATCGCCAACGGCGTGGCTCATTTATCGGGCCCGAGTCTCCTTGTTCAGGCGTAACGCATGGACCGAGCCAAGCAACCAAGTGCCGCTCAGCGCAAACAACCACCACAACACGTGAAACAGCAACCACACCGCAACGGCAAATAGCACTGCGAACAGCACCCCTTCGATGGAGAGCGCGAACGTTGGCACCCAGTCAGTGACGGTGGCGCGCATGAGGCCGGGGTCGGCGTGCAGCGTCAAATACCCGACCTGGTGAAACAAGCTGCTGTGCAAGGCGTCGACGGCGCTTTGCAGTCGCTGCACGGTGACGATGAGAGATCGGATGACGCTGCCTTCCGCGTAGAACGTCGCATCTTTGCTGTTCAGGTGATATTGGATCAGCTTGTCGAGATCGCCGTGATAGAACTGGTCGGCGATTCTCTGCCAGGGTTCGAGATCGAGTCGGGCTTGATCGAGTCGACCCCCCAACCGTTGACGATACTGCGCGATGAAGCCTGGCACCAGACCCCCGGCCACGACCGCACCCGCTACAAACAGTCGATCGAACAATCCGCGTAGAAACAACATCGTGTACTGCCTCAGGCGTGTCTGCTCAGTAGCTGCTGCAGACTGTCCACGGCCGCCGCTTCGCTCATAAGCTTGCGCTCCCCGCACCTCAAACGCCAAGCGTCACGCGACAACCAAGGCATATGCCCAAGCTCAGTTGTGGCGCAGCGTGGTCTGCAGCGGCAGGTTCGCTGCGAACGGTATGATCATATCGTTGGCCGAATCCGAGTTACCGCTGGGTTCCGGTAGCTCGCGCGTCTCGAGCTCCGAGCAATCAGTTGCCATAGCGGATGGGTCGCGGAATCATTGGCGAGTCGCCTTTGCTGGCCCGGCGGTCCGTAAACCAGACCGCCCACAGCGGACAGTTCGGCGGGTCGGTTTGGGTCATGGTGCAGCCTGAATTGGAGTGACGTATGCATGAGGATACTTTCGTTTCGGCTGTAGCTGACAGCCGGGCCCGGGAAGAGATCCTCGAACACGGGTTTACCCGTCACCCTTTGCACATTGATGTGGATGTCGCGCGTGCACTGAGTGCACTGGCTCATGCAGCTTGGTTCCTGCCCAAGGATCAGTACTATGAGGGTGGGGACCGATATCGATCATTAAACCGGTTTAAGGCCGAGATCGTTGACGGTGGGGTTCGCGTATGGCCCTGCGATGACTCTAAGCCCTACGTGCAGCTCGAAAAATACAACACTACACTAGGGGGCCAGCCGCGCAAGTACGTTCCGATACCTAAGGAGATTGCCGACACTGCCGGCGTTCGCAAGATGATTTCTCACCACCTTACGTACTTGCCGCTTTCGACGGTTGGAGTAACTTACTCGGTCAATATGCATGTGCTTCGATTCGCGGCGACCCCGTCCCGGCCGTGCGATACGAGCCCGCCAGGCTTGCACAAGGACGGTGAAAAGTATCTCGCTACTCACCTACTGGCGCGGTGCGGAGCGCAAGGAGGCGAAGTAGTTATAACCGACAATGACAAGCGCGAGCTGAGTCGTTTTAACATGCGTGAGTCGGGCGAGTGTTATGTGTTCGACGATGACCGTATCTGGCACATGCTTACTCCGCTTGAGACACTGGAAGGCAATCAGTTCGCATATCGCGATACGGTCACGTTCGACCTATTGCCAGACAGTTGGAAGCCTGTGAGCTAGCCGGTTGTGCGACAAACCATCCCAGTGGTAGCGGCGGCCTGATTACGGAGCCGGCTACACCCGTGAGCGTCCGCCCGCATTAGCCGAGTTCGCTATTGCCCCGACTCCCAAGCGGCGAGAGCTGCGACGAAGGCGTTCGCTCCGGGCGTCGGGTCGACTGTCGGAGGGGGCCGGGCGCACGCCAGCGCAAGTGACCTTGCGCTTCCGGCCGAATAGCGGTCCTGCAGGCGCGCGAGGCCGCCACCGGGCGGCACCAGTGCTCGACGCCTGAGCGCGGGCGGTTGCCAATCGCGAGGGCATCCGCGACCATCACCGACGAATGGCGGGGAACTTGACATGCGATCATGGTGCCTCGACAAACGGGCAACGCTAACGGAGGAGCCAAGAACGATGTACGTTGGATACAATAGTCTTTGGGGCCTGCTGGTGCTTGCTGGCGACATCTGGGCGATAATCAATATCGTTCAGAGTTCCGCTTCCAACGAAAGGAAACTGCTTTGGATACTGGTAGTGGTGCTCCTGCCGCTGCTGGGTCTGATTCTGTGGTATTTCCTTGGTCCACGTGATGGCAGGGTGTAGGTTCTAATGCATGGGGACGAGTCGGTAGGTTAGAACCCAATTTGGCGCAATCGGGCCAAGAGCGGACGGTCACGCGGCGCGTTAATGTTCGCGAAAGCGGCAACTCGAACGACTGCTATGCATTGACTGAGTGGGCAGTCAGACTTGTCGCTGACGACGGAGTGGTTTCCTGCGCAGTCCCCGGGGGCGAATTCATCAGGTTAGATGCTCCCGGCGCGGGCATGAGGGCAGATATGACCGCGGGCCAAGGGCTTCGAAAGCTCGATGAGCGCGGACGCAGGAGTAGGGCCCTCTAGACTAAGTGTTTCTCCGCACGGACGACGCGCATCGGCGCCTAGCATACTAGCGCTCTAGACAATCGCGCCTCCACCTGAACCTAGTTATCAAAAATGGCGAGCGCGTGTCCCTGCGGGGTGCCTTTCGGGCACCTCGCATTCATTGTCGTCGGCGACATGTCCTCCGGGACGCCGGCTGTTTGGGGATAACCTAGTCAAGCGCTCGCCGCCATTAATGCTGCCATGACACTGGTACGGCCAAGCAGCACAATCGCAGGCGGAGCGGGGAGTGCGCCTCATTCGTGCACTGCGCCAATAACGCCGATCAAAATGAGCGGGGAGCGATATGAGCTACGTCGATAGCAATCTCTTGCCGGGAGAGCAGGTTACGTTTCGCACGCACCTTTCACTGATTATCTTCACGCTGCCGGCGGCTCTCGCTGTGCTTGCGCTGGTTTTTTATCTGATTGGTCCGGGGACCCGGCTCATCGGCCACATCTTCTTACTTGGTGCGCTCGCGGTCGGGGCCATGAAATACCTCGACTACGCCACCTCGGAGTTCGCTGTCACGAACAAGCGGATCATTATCAAGGTCGGCTTTCTGAAACGGCGAACGCTGGAAATGCAGGTGCAGAAGGTCGAGACGGTAGCGGTTAACCAGGGTATCGGCGCCCGGCTTCTTGGTTATGGGGACATTGTTGTCACCGGAACGGGTGGAACCAAGGAAGCCTTTAGGCACGTCAGCGCACCGTTGAAACTGCGTCACGCGGTACAAGCCGCATCGGTTTGACGGATTGGTGGCCATTGGCTCCGGCACAATATGCAGCGATGCATCCGCTAAGGTCGTCTGGACATGCTGTCGGCGCCCGCAGAGAGCCGGTTTGTCAAGGAGCCTATTCCGTCGATAGTGACGTCGACGGTGCAGCCATCCGGGATCGATCCAACGCCTAGGGAGGTTCCGCAGGCGATCACGTCGCCCGGTAGCAGGGTCATGTCGTGAGATATCCGGCTCACCTGCTCGGCGGGAGACAGGACCATGTCAGACAGTGGGTAGTTCTGGCGCTCGATCCCATCGACCCGAGTGATGACGCGCGCCCGCGACCACTCTAGCTCGGTCGTTATGACCGGACCCAAACAGCCAAACGTGTCGAAACCTTTGGAACGGCACCATTGCGCAAAGTCGACGTTGTCATTGAGCACCTCTACCGCCGTGACGTCGTTGACGCACGTGTATCCCAGGACATAGTCGAGCGCCTCGCTGACCTCCACGTCCTTGCACCTGCGCCGAATGACGATGCCCAGCTCTCCCTCGTACGCGATTTTGCCGGCGTAGCCCGTCGGCCGCTCGATCGGCTCGGCCGGACCGATGACCGACGTGCCCGGCTTGATGAGAAACAAGGGATGTGCGGGAGGCGCCTTGCCGAGTTTGGCCGCCAACGCATGGAAATTGTTCCACAACGCGATGATCTTCGAGGGCGCGCACGGACTGAGCAGCGTGAATGCCTCGCGCCGGATCGTCGTCCCTGTCGGGCGCGGCGACGCGAAGAGATCGCCATCATATTCGACGATCTGGTCGTCCTCGAACACACCGAAGCCGGCGCGGCCGTCGTTCGAGCGGAAACGGGCCCAACGGGTCATGGATAACGTCTGCTCGCGGTGATCACGCTCACGGGAGCACCGACTGGAGCGGCTTGCACCAAGTGATTGCTCCAGCCCCGGTCGAGAGGGATGCACGCTCTGGTTCGGTTGTCATTTGTCGCGACGCCCGGATGGCTAGCGACAAGCATGCGCCAGCGCCTGCGACGCCGGCAAATAGGGGATGGCTTCCGCACCCTAGCGACTCCTGCGCAAGACGTCGCGCAGTTTGCGCAGACGGTCGTTGGTCGTCACGAGTGAGTTTGGGGAAGTGGTAGCGGGGCCACCCTTCGATCAATACGCAGATCTGCTGCGCAGCAGCAGGGAGTGGTTGTGTTGCCGCCGTTACAGGCGCAGGCTGTGTGCGGCGCAGCTCCCGGCAAGGAGAAAACTTATGTTCCGCACATTCCTGATCGCCGCAGCATCAGCTGCGGTCCTCACACTCCCGCCAACCACGGCTTTCTGTCAGCAGACGGACCACGGCACCGCCGAGCAAGCCAAGGCCATGCTCTTGAAGGCGGAAGCGGCGGTGAAAGCAGATAAGAGCAAAGCGCTCGATATGTTCAATAATGGAGAAGGCGGATTCCGGGATCGCGACCTCTACGTATTTTGCGCCAACATCAGTGACGGGAAGATCGTTGCCCAGGGCAACCCCAACGCAAAGCAGCTGCTTGGCCAGGACCAAAGGACACTCAAGGATTCCACTGGCAAAAATTTCGGGCAGGAGCTCTACGCCGCCGGACAAAAACCGGAAGGCCAAATCACCAGGGTCAGCTATATGTTCGTAAGGCCGGGCGGTGATACAACGCCGGTGCCGAAGGTGAGCCTGGTAACGAAGGTCAGGGATCTAATCTGCGGCGTTGGTTATTACAAGTAGACCGTTCTAACCGATAAATCCTTGGGGCGCCGAAGTATGGCGCCCCGGGATGGAACCAGCACAGGGGCGCCGCGCTCGCGGATGTAGCCCCGGGAGCGCCTTGATCTGTCGACCTTGCCGCTTGCCCTCGGATTCACTCCGGATACGAAATTCCTGGTGAGAGTCGCGGGCGGTATGGTGTGAGGGTCTACGGCCGCGATCCCCGCGCCCCAACGGCGGACGTCGAGCCGTTGATCCCGCGGTCATCGGGTTCGCTGCAGGGGCAGCGCGTTTACTTGTCGCAGCCCCCCTAGCGCCAAGCGTCAGGGCATTAGCCGTCTCTGCACCATCTACCACGCGGGGGTTCGGAGCCTTATTTGCGCACCAGCGAGATTGCTTGCCACGCCGCCGCAAAGTCGGCAACCTGCAGCGCACTTGCCAAGCCCTGTGCACCGCAACGCTAAGAGACGCGGATATGAATGACCCGAATAAGGATTGGGAGCGGTACGGAAGAAACGACCCCTACTTCGGCGTCGTGAGCCTGGACCGATTTCACAAATCCAATCTGACGCCGGCCGCGCTGGGGGAGTTCTTTGATTCGGGCCGGCACCATATTGACTACGTTCTCCGGACCATCCGCACCCACATTGATGCAGCCTATCAGCCGCAAATGGCACTCGATTTCGGTTGTGGAGTCGGTCGATGCACCATTCCAATGGCCAGTGTTTGCAAGCAGGTCACCGGCGTAGATGTATCGCCGGCAATGATTGCGGAAGCCAAGGCCAACGCGGCGGCCCAGTCGGTGCACAACGTGAAGTGGGTCGTCTCCGGCGACCTTACCACCCTCGGCGCAAGCTTCGACTTTATTCATTCGTTCATCGTGTTCCAGCATATCCCCCGGCCGGTAGGAATGATCCTCTTGTCACGCCTCATCGATCTATTGGCCACCGACGGCGTCGCATCGATACAGTTCATGTATCAAAGGAGCGCTTCCCGGCTGAAGCGGGCGTTCGGACGCATCCGCACCACCATCCCCCTCGTCCATAACCTTGCGAATCTCTACTACCGGAAGCCGCTGACCTACCCGTTGATGCAGAAGAACGTGTACGACCTGAACGCTGTATTTGATCTGCTGCAAAAGAAGGGCTGCGGAAGTTGCATAACGAGGTTCGGTGCGGTGCACGAACAACAGTTGGCGATGGTCTTCTTCAAGAAGCACCCCGACGCAATTCCATATTTCGAGTTCTACAACAGGGATGAAGCCCTCTGATCGATCGCACGGTGTTAGTGCGTGCGCCTCCGGGTCGTCGCGCTTCGAGGACGCCGAGCCTGAAGTGCCTTGATCCGCCGGTCGGCCAGGCCGGCCGGCTGCCAAGCCCGCGCTCGCGCGTGGCGACGAACATGGGTCGGCGGCGAGCGGACGATGACGTCGTGAAGCCGGCTACCGTGAGGTCGCCTCAGGGAAACGATCCAACTCGCTAAAATTGCTTGCGTGGTCAGCGCCAGCGAGCGAATCGAGAAACGCACCGGCTCGAAGTCATAACCCGCCCACCCGCTGTGACTTAACATAACTATACCGCGCACTCCTGGCCACGATGCGCGTTCCCACCCGCCGAGCGCCGCTTGTAACTGCAATTCACGCGCGCACAATTCACCCGCCGATGCTGGCGAAACAAGCAGCGAAAACGAAAACATCGGCCGGGACTTCAGGTCCCGCGGAGCTCCAACACAACGTCCACGCTCCAAAGGGAGGTTCCGTTATGCAGATCCAGAGATGGTCGTGCCGAGCCATGCTCGGTGCGGGATTCCTGTGGCTAGGCAGCTCGTTCGTACAGGCGTCGCCCCCTCACCCCGAGCTGTTTCGGTGCAACGAAGTGAGTGGAATCCTGTGTGCGGAGGCGCGCGAGAATCCCGGCGGCAACTGGTATTACGTGGGTCATGACGAGCCAGCGGTGCTCTTTTATTCCAACGAGCCCGGCTCGGGCTACAACCAGGTCTACCGACTGAGGCTGCCGAAGGATCCGCCCCTGCAACCCAACCAGGATGGCACCCGAGGAACATGGAACTTTCAGCTGCACCCCGCTTTCTGGTTCGGGATGGCGGTGTGCGACGATCAGGGCGATCCCAATCCGGGCGGATCTCCCAACGCCGGTCCGAACATACCGTGCACGCCCGATTCTGACAGCAACATCTTCAACAGCCCGGACCCGAACGCGCCGGACTACATCGGCCGGCACCCGGGCACGGCATTCATGGAGATGCAGTTCTACCCGCCGGGATGGGTCGCCAGCGCGAATCCCAGCGCGACGCAATGGGCAGCGGCACTGAACATCGACACGTTCGACGACAACGCCAACACCGGTCAGAACAACAATGCGGCCTGCGTTAACTTGGTTAGCACCGAATACGTCAACTTTGCGTTCATCCAGACCGACGGCACGCCGTTCCCGGCCGGCTCACCGAGCCCCCTCGGACCGTTTGTGTCGACCAATGCCAAAACGCTCTTCATGAATGGGGGTGATGAGCTTATCGTGACGCTCGCCGATACCGAGCATGGGCTCAAGATCACGGTTAAGGATGTCACCACCGGCCAGACCGGCTTCATGGTGGCGAGTGCCGCCAATGGATTTGCATCGGTGCTTTGGGATCCCAACGGTACTAACTGCGACTTCGCCACTCACAACCTGCCGCATGATTTTCATCCCACGTACGCGACCTCCAGCGAGCGCACCCGCGTGCCGGGGGCGGCCCACTCGTACAACATCGTGTTCTCGGATGAGATCGGGCACTTCGAGTATTGCAGCTCGGTTCCTGCAGGAGTCGGCCCGTGCGCTTCGGACTCTGCGAGCGATCCGCCGGGAATCGATGATCTAGTGTGCATCGATCCCTCACTGATTCCCCCGGGATTCGTTCAGATCGGGGGCTGCGTCGATGCGGATGAGGACTTCGACGGCGTCCCGTACCGTAACAACACCTGGCCCGGATCCTTTAAGAATCCGTTCCGCGATGCGCAATATCATGCGCAGCCGATAATCTTCTCCAGCCCGTTGTTCACCGACCAGTGGGGTCACAAGGAGAATTTCAGTCGTGTTGCCTTTGAGACGGATATGCCGCGCATCGAGTTCGAGACGAACCCGCCGTGCCAGCGGCATCTGTCCAATCCTTCGGATCCGAGTCCGGGCTCGGGCTGCGTCAATCCGCCGGTCGGGGCGGCGTTCTACCCGATCTACAGCATCCGGCTTGACTTCGACGGGTGTCGGTGGCAGGAGGGCGGCCCGTTCATTCCCGGAACGCTGTTCGATTTCGGCGGCAACTCGAAGGCGGAGTACGGGCGCATTCTGGCGCTCGCCTATCCCTCGCCGAATGGCACCCAATACATCTATGAGGACTTTCGCCAGATCCTACCGTTCAATCCGTGTCCAACGTTTTGAAGGATCGAACGCGTAGCAGCCTGACCATTGGGCGAACAAAAAGGGCGGGTAATCCGCCCTTTTTGTTAGGTGCGCCGGCCCGCGTATGGTTTCAGCTGTCGTACCTCATCGCGCAAGTTGACTTGACCCGCTCGGCGAGGGCAGACCAGATCACGCCGGGTTCTGATATCTCTCACGGGAAGCTGCGCCACGCCCGGACCGCTTCGCTTTCGAGCTCGTGGTGGTGTTGCAGGATGCTCCGTGCGTGATCGGACAGCGCGCGTGCCGACCGAGCCTTTCCAAGCCCAGGCCGCTCCTCCGTTCCGTCTCGCCGAGCGTCAGTGCCGCCTCCGTCTCGAGCGTTCCGAGATATGGGCGAAGGGCGCTCGCTTGCACCGCGGCCAGTGCCGAGCGTGCGGCGGGAAGGGCCTCGGCGTCGCCCCCGTCGAGCAGACACGCTTGCGCGAGCAGCATCTGCCCTGCGCACCCCATCCGGATCAACCGGCAACGCGGCCGAGTACGCCGCGCGGTGCACGCGGGACAGCAGCTCCTTTGCCTCGGCGGGGCGCCGCTGGGCCAGTGCGAGTCTCGCCATCGCAAGCAGATAAGGATTCTCGAGTGCCGGGTCGGCGCCTGAGCGTGCGACCTCGGGCCGCGCAGCCTCGATATGCCGCGCGGCCGCCGCAACGCATGTCACCCGCACCAGAGTGAGCCGCGGCCGTGCGCCCCCAGCCCGATCATTGGGAACTGTTCTGGCGAATTCCCTGAACAGTTTGCGAGCTGGCAGTCCATGTGTAACGGGTGGATGTTGCGTCTCTTGCCTATGCTGGCCGTCACCAAAATTGCCGCCGCATGATCCGGTAAAGGTGACCTATGGAAGTCCTTCTGATTGATATGGGCGCTCTCGCTATGTTCCTTGTTTATATGGCGATCGTGTATCGGCACGGGGTATCACGCGAGGCGCGACCCCTAGGGGACCGATCCATCGATGTCTCAGGCGCACGCAGCGCCCCCGAATCGCTCTGATTGCAGCGTCTTGCATAGGGGATCCGATGCGTCCGACGCAGAAGCATCTCATCTGAACCAGGCTCTTCCTGCTGCTTACTTTACGCGCCTGGGGCTGGTCTCACTGTTGCGCGAGCAGCAGCGCCGCCCGTGCGTTCGTCTAACCGCCGTACGCGGAACCGCACGTACGGTGGTGTGGGAGGGGAGTGGGCGTTAGCTCACCCCCGATGCGTCGACCGACGGCGCAGGAATGCGCGGTGCCGCTCGTGTTACTTGTGTTGGGCTGGCCGCGAATTCCCTTTGCGAGCTTGGGCCCGGGAATAGGTGTCCTTGACAGTTTTGTAGCAGCTGCAGGCAACGGCTACGAGGCCTTCTGGGTCGAGGATACTTATGGTGCCGCGCCGGTAGGTGATGACCTTGCGGTCCCGCAGGGCGCACATTGCCACGCTGACGCCCACTCGCCGCACGCCTAGCATGAGCGCAAGAAATTCCTGCGTAATGCGAAACTCGTTGGAGTCGACGCGGTCGTGGGTCATCAACAACCAACGGGCCATGCGCTGTGTCACCACGTGGAAGCGGTTGCACGCCGCGGTCTGCGCGATCTGGATCATGAGCAAGTGGGTAAAGAGAAACACCTCTCTCTTCAACGCAGCGCTCGTGCTGAAATTGCGGCGAAAGTCGATGGTCGTCATCCGCATCGCCGTGCCTTCGCCTTGTACCACCGCCCGAAAAGGCGAGACAGCGACCCCCAATGCCATAGGAACCCCGATCATGCCTTCAGCGCCGATGAGTCCGACCTCCGCAGCCCGGTCAGCATCCACGGTAGTCAGCATCGAGACGAAGCAGTCGTTGGGGAAGTACACCTCCCGAATCTGAGACTGGGACTCGTAGAGAGTCTGCCCAAAGGCTAGCTTGACCGGTTCGAGGACGGGCAGCAGTTTCAGGTAATCCTTGCGGGGCAATGCAGCAAGCAGGCGATTCGGAATCGAAACTTGTCTTGCGCCAAGCAATTAAAGAACCCCTCAGCGTGCCCGCGTGCAACTCCTTCGGGAGCCATTCTTCGAGCTTCCGAAAGGTCGGTCGCGGACGTGGCCGAGTCGAAGGCTTCTGCGGTGTGTTGCAAGTATAATTTAGTGTAACAAAAACAAGCAATTATGTTCGACTCCGAACAAAAGTGTTCGCTAGCGGACACAGTATGTCCTCGGAATCCCAGCTATATTGGGTGTTGAACACGGCCGTGGTTGACCGGTGTGAGGCTCTCCATGCCCGGCTCCCACGATCCGCAGCAAAATCACCTGCTGGCTGCGCTATCAGCCGCCGAGCGCCAACGAGTCTATCCGCACCTGCGGCTCGTCCTGATGCCCCTCGGCGAGGCTCTGTACGAGTCCGGATCTTGAACCACGCCCTGCGTCCATCGGCCATGAAAGGTGATGTTCGAGTTGTCAACGTAAAAGCGAAGCCTGCAGTCGATCTGCATCCAGACGGCAGAGGCCTGCTCCAGACGCTAAGGAATCTGCGGCTCCGCCGTAGCTACTCGCATCTCGTCGTCGATCACAAAGCGAAGATCATCGAGAAGATCATCGCGGCCAGGAATCCGCGGGTGCTGTGCATTCCGTGTGCAACGGGTAGGAGTCGGCAATCTCCGGAGTCCAAAAGAAGCGTGTGAAGAAGGCTGGAAATTCAAGTCCTCAAGTCGTGACGAGCAGCTCCGGCTGTGGCCAACAATTGCAATACTCCCCGCAAAACCTGGAGATCCGTCACCACGTAGGAGGCGCGCGTGGGCCCGGGACCGATATGCACCGTCCATGCATTACCTGGTGCCCGCTCGAAAAGATCTTCATCAGTGCGATCGTCACCGGCTGCAAAAATGAAATCAGGAGCAGGAAAATCTCTCAGCAACCGTTCGATTGCTTCGCCCTTGTTGGTCCAGACCGGCTTTACTTCTACGATCTTTTCCCCGCGAAACGCCCTGAGTTCAGTCTCGGCAAGCATAGCTTCTAACATCGACACTAACTCATTTGCGAGCCACTCTCCGAATTCCGGCTCCGCCATTCGGTAATGCCATACCAGAGCATATTTCTTTTCTTCGACGAAACTGCCGGGCGTGCGATCCACGAAATGCTCCAGAATGGGCATGACCGTAGACTTCCAGTCGGTCGGTGCTTGCGGGCGTAAAGATTCCCAGGTGGAGGCCGATTGAGTTTTGAGTTCGGCGCCGTGTTCAGCTACAAGGCAGAGTTGCGGAATCTTGCCGAACCAGCGGTCCAGGTTCTCAGACGATCTACCTGACATTAGAGCCACGAGGCTTTTGGGATCGCCTGCCAGCGCAGTTAGGAGATCGAGTACGACTTGAGGTGGAACCGCTTGCTGCGGCCGTTTTGCAAACGGCACAAGGGTCCCGTCGTAGTCGAGAACCACCAAACGGCGGACGGCCTGCAGGTAAGCATCGCGGACTTCTGCCGGTCGCAACTTCTTGGGTTGTGTGTCGCTGTACCGGCCGCGGCCCGAAACAGCATCTTCGAGCGAAGCGAGAAACCGCGCTCCCCAATGAAAGACATCGTTCCGGACCACGCGATTATGAAGAGCCGTCATGCGCAGGTTACGCTCTTGCTCGTCCATGGCGAGAGCGCGGTTGATCGTGGCGGCGGTTCGCTCGTCGTCAAAGGGATTGATCAGGAGCGCTTCACCCATCTCGGCGGCGGCGCCAGCAAACTCGCTCAAGACCAGAACACCATCTCCGTCGGGCTTGCAGGCAACGTACTCCTTTGCGACCAAGTTCATTCCATCGCGGAGTGACCCGACCCAAAGGACATCTGCCAGCTTGTACAACGCCACAAGCTCGCTTCGCTCAATCGAGCGGTTAATGTAGACGAGCGGCGTCCAATCGGGCGTTCCCAGTTGACCGTTGATTTCACCGACAAGCCGATTTACTTCAGTTCGCAATTCCTGGTATGTGTCAATAGCTTCACGTGTGGGAACCGCGATCTGGATCAGAACGACCTTCTCCTTGAGCTCGGAGGCGGAGCGGAGCAAATGCGCATAGGCCCGCAGCCGCTCAGGAACCCCTTTGGTGTAATCCAGTCGGTCGACCGCAAGAAGCACTTTTCGCCCGCGGTAACGCTGTAGCCAGTCTGAGTATTGCTTTGCTGTCTTCACATCGCTCTTCAACAGACCGGCATATTCCTCGGGCGCAATGCCGATAGGGAGCGCTTCCAAACGTACAGGACGACCTCCGAGCGCTACCTCGGCGATCTTGCTTTCCATGCCGAGCACCCGGAGCAGCGCGGCACGGAATTGCTGCAGATGCGTGTGCGTCTGAAAGGCAAGCAGATCGGCTCCAAGAAGGCCTTCCAGCAGTTCTTCGCGCCGGGGCAAGACGGGGAAGACTTCTGAGGATGGGAAAGGTATGTGCAGAAAGAAACCGACAGCAGCGTCCGGAAGTCTCTCGCGCAACATCTGCGGCAGCAGCATCAAGTGGTAATCGTGAACCCAAATCAGATCGTTCGGTCTGTAGTGATTGACGACCGCCTCACAGAAGATTCGGTTCGCTTCGACATAGGACTCCCAGTGCTTGGCGTCAAATTTCAATTGAGAGGGAAAATTGTGGAAGACCGGCCACAGCGTTTGGTTGGCGTAGCCTTCGTAGAATCCTGCCGCCACATCTTTCGGCAGATCGACCGCGAAACAGTGGTCCGTTTTGGCCCACTCGGAAAGAATCGCCTGACGCTTCTGACTGTGTTCGCCTCCGCTATCTCCAGCCCACCCGATCCACTCCCCGCCAGTCTTGCCGAGCAGTGGGTTCATAGCGCTTGCTAATCCCCCGGAACTTCGCACCGTGTCCCAGCCTTGCTCGGTTTCCTTCAAAGTCAGAGGAAGCCGGTTCGACACGACAATGATCCGAGTGCCTGCGGCAGGTTTCCTCGCCTTGAGATTGGGAACCTCTCGCAGGCTCATGTTTCTTTCACTCGCGCATACCTGGTGCCCGGGCCGCCACTGCAGGGTAACGTCGTGGCATGGATGCAACCCTCCGCATCCGGCAGCGTACTCCTAGCCTCACGCATGATCAGGACGTTTTGATTATGGCTTTCTTCCTGCAGCGGAACGGCTACCCGCGAAGTACCAAGGAGCTCACCTATAACGAGGCCGAGAACTCCAGCGTGCCGTTGAGGTACTACGAGAAATAGTCCGGTGGGGCGACTGGGACCAGTGAATTCGCTGGCTGGAATGACATTTCGAGCGGTACCTCGACCTGCGCAGCAGGTTGCGACATCCTGTGAGTATCACGATCCGGCATGTTTTCGTTTACATGCTCGAGATGCCGGCATGAGCCTATCGGCTGGTCGTCATTCTTGTCGGCCTAAAATACGTATTGTCTTGCGAATTGCCAAGCGTAGTCTCCGCTCCGATCCAATCGTTGATGCGAAGGCAATTCTTCGCGAGGAGAGTCGAGGATGAGCGCTGTCATTAGAGAAACCCTGATATCCCGTCCCGTCGCGCAGTTCATGGCCACTCCCAAGAAACTGCTCATCGACGGGAAGTGGCTCCCTGCCGCGTCCGAAATGACTTTCGAGGTTAAGAATCCGGCGACGGGCGCAACCATCGCCCGCGCCGCCGAGGGTGACAAGGCAGATATCGACGCGGCGGTGCGCGCAGCGCGTCGGGCGTTTGAGTCGGGACCCTGGCCGGCGATGACACCCTCCGAGCGCAGCAAGATCGTGTGGCGCATCGGCGATCTCATCTCGAAATACGCCGACGAGCTCGCCGAGCTTGAGTCGCTCGACAACGGCAAGCCGATGGCCGTGGCGCGGGCGGCGGACGTACCGCTGGCCGCGGACATCTTTCAGTACATGGCGGGCTGGTGCACCAAGATCGAGGGCAAGACCATCCCGCTCTCGGTGCTCTATACGCCGGGAGTGCAGTATCACTCCTACACACGGCCCGAACCCATCGGCGTCGTCGGACAAATCATTCCCTGGAACTTTCCCCTGCTCATGGCGGCTTGGAAACTCGCGCCCGCCCTTGCCACTGGCTGCACTGTGGTACTGAAGGTGGCGGAAGAGACGCCGCTCACGGCGCTGCGTTTGGGTGAGATCATGCAGGAAGCTGGATTACCGCCTGGCGTGGTGAACATCATCACGGGTTTTGGCGAGACGGCGGGGGCTGCGCTCGCAGCTCACCCCGGAGTGGACAAGGTCGCCTTCACCGGATCGACGGAGGTCGGTCGACTGATCGTGCAGGCTGCGGCGCGCGACCTGAAGCATGTATCGCTGGAACTTGGCGGCAAATCCCCGAACATTGTTCTCGAGGACGCCGATCTGGACGTCGCGATACCTGGCGCCGCGAGCGCAATCTTCTTCAACCACGGTCAGTGCTGCTGCGCCGGCTCGCGGCTATACGTGCACGAGAGTCTGTTCGACAAGGTCGTGGCCGGAGTGTCGGATCAAGCCAAGGCGATCAAGCTCGGCTCGGGCCTTGATCCCGCCACGCAGATGGGCCCGATGGTCTCCCAGATCCAGCGCGATCGTGTCTGCAGCTACCTCGAACTCGGCAAGAAGGAGGGTGCCAGGGCGCTGACCGGCGGCAAGGCGCGCGAGGGGTCAGGATACTTCGTCGAACCCACCGTGTTCGTCGACACCAAACCCGGCATGAAGATCGTGACGGAGGAGATCTTTGGTCCGGTGGTGACTGTGACACCGTTTGCGGACGCGGGCGATGCCCTTGTCCGCGAGGCCAACGACACGATCTATGGTCTGGCGGCTGGAATTTGGACCCGCGATGTCAGCAAAGCCCATGCGCTGGCGGCACGCCTCAAGGCCGGGACGGTATGGATCAACTGCTACAACATCTTCGATGCGGCGCTGCCATTTGGTGGATACAAACAGTCCGGCTGGGGCCGCGAGATGGGAGAAGCGGTGCTCGACAACTATCTGGCCACCAAGGCGGTGACGATCAGTCTCTGATTTGCTTGCGCAATCGCGACGGAGACCCCGCCTCGCCGGGGTCTCCTTTTTAATAAGGGTCCATAAATTCAAGGAAATGGGGATCCGCTTCGCGTCAAATCAGCGGCCAGCGGAGCCTGCCTGGATCAGTACACGATGAGATTTGGCAGACAATTTGAATTGAAGCTCTAGTACGCCGAAGAGGTGAGGGCGTTACTGCAGCGGAACAAGCGTCGCGACTTATTTGATCTGCGTCACGGACTTGAGTGGTGCTCGCGTGCCGACTCACTAGACTGGATAGGATGCGCCGGCTGATGGCAAAGCGAGGAGGCGTCAGCCAGCCTGGCGCTAACGTGTAAGCATGGAGATTGTCGCTGCGGCCGAATGCATTTTTTATGCAAAGGGCCTGATCTCGAGGGATTTATGTCATTCGATCATCGAGAATTACCAACGGGACCCGCTTAAACACCCGGGCTACACCGTCAGCGGTCGCTGCGAAAAAAAATCACTGGACGACGTCAAGATCAGCACGGATTTAGGACTCACCCGCGAAGGAATTTGGACAGCGGCCCACGTCGAGCTGCACTTGGCCGTCAGTCGGGTCGTGTCGAGTTTGGCGGCGCAGTTTCCGTCACTGCAAGTTTTCCCCCTACGGTGTACGGACTACAAGATCCAGCATTACAAAAAGAACGAAGGACACTTCAAATGGCATTTTGATGCTCTCGGGCCTGGCGCGTGGGATCGGCAGCTGGCGGTGATCATTTATCTAAATTCGGTCGAAGATGGCGGGAAAACGTGTTTTCATCGCCAGAATTTGCGGGTAAAACCCGTGGCCGGCGATGCATTGTTTTTTCCGACGTTCTGGACTCACATGCACTGTGGAGAGATTCCCAGGTCTGAAGATAAGTACATCATTTCATCGTTTGTCTGCTTCGCCATTCCCGCAGCTGATCAGACGACGGCCTAGAGCGTTGACCGCGGCGTAGTAGCGGCGAGGTCGACTCGACGGCGTCGGGGGTGGTTATTGGGGGGATCGCGAGTCTTGCCATGGGTCTACTACGCGCCTCGAGTCCTGAGGTATGGAGCTATGGCTTGCTGCTCTTTTCAGTGCTCCTGCTGCTCTATGGGATCAGGGCGCTGTTCAGTCCTGACTCAGTTGATGGAGACAAGCACTGATGTGTCCATGCAGGGGCCGTCAAGCGTGTGTGGTTGCGCGCCGCCGGCGCTGAAAGACAGTATGCGCCGGCGGCGCTTGTGGAGCCGCTATGGCTGGGCGCTCAGCTACACCGTTAAGCGCCTCGAGGACACCCCATGACCATCGCTCTCTACTACTCCCCCGGATCCTGTTCCTTTGCGCCACATGTGGTGTTGCGCGAAATTGGCGTCACATTTGAGTTGCGGAAGTTTTCAACTGCTGACCGCAGCAACTACTCTCCCGAGTACTTGGCCGTCAACCCCAAGGGGCGAATTCCAACTCTCTTGATCGACGGTTTCACGCTCACAGAGAACCCGGCCGTTCTCGCTTACCTTGGGCGGAGGTACCCAGAGGCTGACTTGTACCCGTCCACCGCAACAGAGGACGAGGCGCGCTGCCTTGAATGGTTGTCCTGGTCTTCAAACACCGTTCACGTTGCCTTCGCCCAGATACTCCGCCCCGAACGATTTGTGCCCTCCGCGGATGCCTATCCCCCGGTACAGGCAAGCGGACACGTGAATTTTCAACGCTGTCTCGCCGAAATCGAAACCCATCTCACCCGATCACCATTTGCGGTTGGAAGACGGTTCACAGTCGTCGATCCCTTCTGGTTGGTGTTCTACCGTTGGGGCATACGCCAAGGCTACGAGATTAAGAGGCTCTATCCGGCGTACACGCGCTACGCCGAGGTTCTATCGACCTGACACCCTGATTAGTCCCGCACGGGGTTAGAGTCCACGGTTAAAAACGATACCCCTTCTTTCTGTCTCGCTAAACCTCTTTCGGCATACTCCTC